>JAEEGK010001873.1_pt1 | contig 52833 bp, 46 predicted proteins | sample 8958771 | NCBI WGS metagenome assembly JAEEGK01 (sample SAMN16246547, study PRJNA631951) | gut metagenome | biome: gut microbiome; feature: rumen; material: SC-attached | host: Bos | place: Iran: Karaj | collected 2018-10 | reverse complement strand
CCAGTTCAACAACCGCAAGATCATCGGCACCGTCGGCCAACTGCAGTTCGAGGTCATCCAGTACCGCTTGGAGAACGAGTACAACGCCCGCTGCCGCTGGGAGCCCGTCCACCTCTACAAAGCCTGCTGGATTTCCAGCGACGACGAGAAGGAACTGGAAGCCTTCAAGAAGCGCAAGTACCAGTACATGGCCAAGGACAAGGAGGGCCGCGACGTCTTCCTCGCCGACTCCGGCTACATGCTCTCTATGGCGCAGCAGGACTTCGAACACATACAGTTCCACTTTACCTCTGAGTTTTGATTTTTATCATAACTATAGTATTAACCCTTTAAACGTAAAATGAAATGAAAAAGTTTGTTATGATTGCCGCCATGATGGTGGCTGCTGTGAGTGCTAACGCACAGTTTGAACCCGGAACTTTCAGCATCCAGCCCAAACTGGGTGGTGTAGTCTCTATGTTAAGCAACATGTCGGATTATGAGTTTAGTGGTGTTAAGGCCGATAAAACTGCTAATGGTGGTGGTATTATCGGTGCTGAAGCTGAATATCAGCTCACGAACATGTTAAGTCTTGCTGCTGGAGTTAATTACTCTATGCAGGGAACAGCATGGGAAGATGTTTCTCTCTCAAGCGCAGATTATAAAGACCGGAAGATAGAATTAGGCTATATTACAGTTCCAATTGTTGCTAATATTTATTTGTTCCGTGGTTTCGCCGTGAAGACGGGCGCACAGTTCGGTTTTTTAACCAATGCCAGCTATAAGTTAACTAAGGAAAAGGGGAATACAAAAACAGAGACTGATGAAGATATGAAGGATCAATTTGAGAAGTTCGATTTTTCAATTCCCGTCGGCGTTTCCTACCAGTTCAAGGTGCCCATCGTCATCGATGCCCGTTACAACATCGGTCTGACCAACGTCGTGAAGCATTCTGATGAGTCATATAAGAACCAGGTGTTCCAGCTGACTGTCGGCTACAAGTTCAAGCTTTAATCATCTATCGGGAGCCTGCCGGATATGTGGCAGGCTCTCTTTCAATCAACCAATGAACAAAACCATTATTACCGCGCTGCTTGCCCTCATCACATGGACGGGACAAGCAAAAGAGAAATCACAAATATGGGAGAATCCCACCATCGAGTATGGAACCTGTAACGGCGACGGCTACTTCAACTTAGCCCTCGACGTGACGAAGGGGGAGCGGAAGGACAGCGAGTCTGTGGTGTATATCACCGCCCGTCAGCGTCCCGGCTCTGAACGCGACGACTACTGGTTCCAGTTTGCTGGCGATACCTACCTGAAAGTAGGTGACCAGCGTTATCCCCTGGCGTCGGCCGACGGTATCGAACTGAACAAACACCTCCAGACGGGTAAGGACGGCAAGCGCGATATGGCCTTCCACTTTCCACCGCTACCCAAGGGCACGAAGGTGTTCGACTTCATCGAGGGCGACGGACAAGGCGCTTTTCAGATCAAGGGTATCAAGCCCGTTGAGGAGCGCTGGCTGCAGCTGCTGCCTTCCTACTGGCGCGACGACCAGACAGGCGACTGGGTGATTGCATTCACAGACGATTGTGCCATCTACGACTGCAAGTTCTGGGACTACAAGCAGCGCGACGTAAACCCCAAGACAGGCGAGGCCCAGATGGTGCTTAAGAATGGCAACGACGAGTTGAAGGTCACAGTAGGTAAAGATAAGAAAGGTACGCGAACGATACAGATTGGCAATCAGAAGAAAGTCTATTCGATGATTACCAGCCAAGGCTTGCCCGACTATCCCACGGAAGACACACGTGCCGACTTCGTCAACAACGGCTACAAGACAGACACCATCACGCTGGTGGGATGGCTCAAGGATATGCCTGAGCACTACAAGAGCCTGAATACCTTCGAAATAGGTTATGAGAACTTTCTCCTCGATAAAGAGGTCTCTGTCTATGCCGACCTTGACGAGCAAGGCCGCTTCACGGCAAAGATTCCCGTACTCAACAGTACCGAGTTCTTCATGGACTGGCGCCGTTGCTTCATCAATACGATGCTGGAGCCAGGCAAGACCTACTTCATGCTCTACGACTTCAAAGAGGGCCGCCGCTACTTCATGGGCGACGACTGCCGCCTGCAGAACGAGCTGTTCAAACACATCTACAACTGGTTTGCCCAGCACGTCAGCTATCGGGGAGAAGGCGGACGCTTAGACGAGGTCAACAAACGACTTAGTGCAGGCAATGCTACGCCGGAACTCTTCGACGAGTACAGCGCAGCGATGGATAGCACGCTCCAGATAATGAACGCCAGTATCGATGCGTACAGCGAGGCGCATCCCACGCTCTCTACCCGTTTCATTCGGTATATGAAGGGGAATACGCGTTGTAGTCTGGGGCGTGATTTAGGCCAGGCACGCTTCAACGCCGCCAACCACCAATTGCCTGAAAACGCCCTCAAATATGCATACGATACGTTCTGGACGAAGATTGAGGAGCCCGTCACACTCTACCGTGACATGAGCACGTTCCTGCGCGACTATCTGGACGAGGTCTCTCGTACACATCATGACAAGTACACATTCGACATCCAGGACTTTATTGACGAATATGCCTCAAACGACGAGGAACTGGCTCTGCTTAAACGGTGGAAAGTCTGGCTCACTGATGCTCAGGCCAAAGTCGAGGCTGCGTCCACGCCAGAGGAAAAGCAAAAGGTGGCCGACAAACTCAACGCCGATAATGCCGACATGATTCAGAAGGTGAACAAGATTATCAATACCCCCAAGAACTTGAAGGTGCTGAGTCATAAAGGGTTCGTAACAAGGCTGAAGAACTATCGCTGGATGCTCGATTCGCTCCAGGCAGTACCTTTCATCAAGGATATGTATATCTCACAGCAGGTGTACAAAGCGATTGACCAGTTTCGTACATCGCAGCCTGCTGAGGTGATTGACACACTGAAGGCATTGGTCGCCAATCCCGAGTTTGTTGCGATGGTCGAGAAGCAGAACGACCACTACCTTGCTCTTGAGAACCGCGAGTTCGACAAACTGGTGCTGAAATCATCCGACAACCTTGCTGACCTCAGCGAGGGTGAGGCCCTGCTGAAGAAAATCCTCGAACCCTATAAGGGTAAGTTCGTGCTCTTAGACATCTGGGGCACATGGTGCGGTCCTTGCAAGGAAGCACTCAGTCACTCTATAGAAGAGTACGAACGCCTGAAAGACTACGACATTGAGTTCCTCTATCTGGCCAACCGCAGCCCGCAGGAATCATGGGAGAACGTCATCAAGGAGTATAACGTGAGCGGCCCGAATGTGGCTCATTACAATCTGCCCCAAGAGCAGCAGGCCGCCATCGAGCGTCACCTCAACGTCCACAGCTGGCCTACCTACAAGCTCTTCAACCGCGACGGCGATCTGCTCGACTTAAAGGTGGATGCCCGCGACCTCGAAAACCTCGCAAAGCTCCTGGATCAGATGAAGTGATTTTAGTTAGGATTATTTCTGACCTTATTGCAGAGGTACATGCCCGTAAGAATGAGCAGTGTGCCGATGAGGAAATAGACAGTGATGCGTTCTGACAGGATGAGCCAGGCGAAGATGACGGTGGTGACGGGATTGAAATAGACGTAGTTGGTGGCGATGACAGCACCCAGATTCTTGATGACCCAGTTCCATGCGAGGAAACAGAGCATGGAGGCGACACAACCCAGGAACACCAGATTGGCCATCACGTCAGGACGCAGCACCACGCTGAGCGACGGCAAGTCGGGATAGATCAGGAAATAGGGAATCATCGACAGCAGACCGTAGAAAAACACCTTACGGGTGATGAACAGCGTATCATAGTGATAGCTGGCAGGAATCATGAGCAATGAATAGAGTGCCCAGCAAAGACAGGCGCCAAAGGCCAGTGTATCGCCCAAGGGTGACAGATGCAGCACAAAATGACCGTTAAGCACCACGATGATCACACCGATGGCCGCCATCACCGTGCCTACAATCTGAACGCCGTGCAGCCGCTGCGAACGGAAGAACATGGCTATGAGCAAAGCTGCGAACAGCGGACAAAGACAGACTATCAGCGAGGTGTTGGTCGTGGTGGTGTAGATCATCGCGCTGTTCTCAGTCAGAAAATAGAGCGAGCCACCTGTCACCCCCAATGCCACCATCAGCAGCTCGTCCTGCCACACATTGGCGAACAGACGGAACTGCTTGCGGATGAGCGTATAGCCAAGCAGCAACAGGTAGGCCATGATAAACCGCAACACGAAGATCTGTGCGGCTGTCAGTCCGGCGATGAGCAGCAACTTGGTGTAGACAAACGTCACACCCCAAATCGCCACCACCAGAAAGGCTGTCAGATGATATAAAAGTCTGTTCATTGCTTCAGCAGATAGCGGATAATGAGATATCCGCCAATCACCTGAAGCAGCAAGCCAGGCCAGCCGATGGTGAAGTCGGCGATAGTGGCTGCGATGCCGCCTGTGAGAATCAGTTCACCAAGAGCCTCGATGGCCTTACAGACCAGAACGACGCCGATGAGAAGAGGAAGCGAGACGGTCTTAAAATGCTGGGCTGCCAGTCCGGCAACGATGGCAAGTACGGCAAGCTTCATCGTCATCACGGGCAGAACGCTCCACATGGGCATACCCGTCAGCAGATGATTCACGAGGGGTGAGAGAACGGCTGCCAGAAGACCTGTCTTCCAGCCGAACTTATAGGCTCCGACGAGGATGACCAGCGAAAGGGGCGAGAAGATGATGCCGCCCTGCGGGATAAGGTGGAACACCTGAGGCAGTACCAGGTTGCAGGCCACGAAGATGGCTGCCCACATGTAGGTCTTAACCTCGTTGTAATTCAATGTGTAAAGTCTTACTGTTGCTTCCATAATGATATGTTTTTTAGAAATTGATGTTTATTCCGCCCATAAAGGTGGCACGGGGCATGGGATAACCGAGGTTGATCTCATACTTCTGCGCGAGGAGGTTCTCGCCGCGTGCCCATAGACTGATGTTGTGCGTGACAGCGTAGGTGACAGAGGCATTGAGCAGCCAGAAGTTCTCCTTTGTCTCGTCTGCACCAACGCTGGTGTAGAGGTCTTCAACACGCTGCAGACCCAGAGAGGCAAACCACTTGCTCTTGTGGAAGTCCACACCAAGATAGCCCATGCCCTCAGGGGCAGCGATGATCTTATTCTTCATGTGGAGATAGGCCGAGTTGGCACGGACGTCGAAATAGTTTCCAAGAGGATATTTCAGCTCCAACTCGACACCCCAGTTCTCTATCTCGCCCGTATTCACGTTACGCGGTTTGCCATTCACCTGCATCGTCTGAATCATATTGTCACCTTTCAGATAGAAGAGGTTTGCGCCATAGGTGAAGCCATCATCCTGGCGATGCTTCCACGAGAGTTCGTAATTCCACAGACGCTCCGGCTCCAGGTCGGTGTTTGAAGGGGGATAGAGATACATCTCGCGCATCGCCGGATTGCGGAAACCCTTGCTGACCATCGCCTTGATCTCACCAGTCTCGATGGGACGGACGACGATACCGCCCTGTGGCACGAACTCCGTACCTGTGATGCTGTGATGATCCACTCGCGCTCCGATGTCGATGGTGAGCCACGAGAGCAGGTCCTGACGGAAGTCCACATAGCCTGCAATCTCGTTGCGATATGACCTGCCGCTCTGCTTATTTGGCGTGTCAAGGATTTCACCCGTCTGTTTCGATGTATAGTAGGCATTGCCGTAAATATGCATATAGTCTACGCCAGCCGTCACGCGGTTGCCCTCAAAGAGCTGGATGCTCTGATAGAGGGACACGCCTGTCAGCGCATCCTTCGAACGGAAATAGCGGGCCGTAGGCTGGTCAGGATTGGTCGTACCGTCATCAATCTTATGGCGTCCGAAGTTCGAATAGACGGAGAGGGCGCCGTTTGTCCGTCCGTAGTGGTTCTCGATAGCTGCAGAGACGACACCGCGGGTAATCCATTGGTCTGCGTCGAACATCGGCTTATCGGTGGAGCCTGGATAGCTGGCGTTGAAGTGCGTCAGGTTGGCATTGATGTAGGCGTTCCAGTTTGTCGAGAGGTCGTAAGACAGGTTCATATATCCGCCGTATTGTTCGAAGCCCATACGCGGACGGTGGTTGTCGGTGCGGCCATACTGTGCAGCAACGGTCGATGAAAAGCGTCCACTACGGGTTTGGTTCGAAGCCTCAGCCTGCACCGTACCATAACTGCCAGCACCCAGCGTTACGTTTGTCTTGCTAAAGGTATTGCTACCCCTGAAGCCGCAGGCGCCCTTGTCAAGAATGGCTGCATGACCTTCGCCGAAATTACGGGTCACGATATTCAGCACACCACCCATCGCATTCGAGCCGTAAAGCACGCTGGCAGGGCCTCGCAGCACCTCGACACGCTCAACCATCAGCGTCTGATAGCTGTCCGAGATAGGATGCCCGTAGATGCCCTGATACTGCGGATGTCCATCGATAAGCACCATCAGCTGGCCTGCACCACCCGTGATACCACGCAGGTTGATACCACCAGCAGCACCCGTCGAAACGCCATAGCCCATCATCGAGCGGGAGGTGACAAACAGTCCGGGCACTTCACGCATCACCGTCGGCAATACGCTCGTCTGGTGCTCAGCCGTCAGCATGTCGCGTCCGATCACCGTCACCGTCATAGGCAGGTGGCGCACATCAGTAGCGTTCCTGGTGCCAGTCACCACCACTTCCTGAAGAGTCAGCGAGTCTGCCAGATTATTTGCATACATTTCTCCTGATGGAACAGCCGTCAGCATCATCGTCAGCATGGCGGCAATAGTCTTCTTCTGCTTCATTATTTATCATTTAGCCTGTGTCGATTCGTATATCGGATGCAAAGATACACATTATTTTCTGAAACTCGCAATCATTTCACGAAAAAGTCGTAACTTTGCAGCGAAAGTAAACAAGGAACGCGATATGCCAAAGAAAAAGGACGGGATGCCGTTTGAGATGCATCCGACACCAGCAAAGGGAAAGAACGGAAAGATATTGTATTACCCTCGTCCGTTGAGTGGACAGAAAGTCACAATCAAGGGACTCGACGAGTATTGTTCGAAATATTATGGTCTGAGACCCTTCGAACTGACAAGGGCCTTCGAGGCCTTTCTTCAGGCTACGGGATTCTATCTGTCGCTGGGCTATCGGATAGAGACGCCCATCGGATCGTTTGCCCCAAGACTGAAGGTGGGCCGCGAGATAACAGACCCGGATGATGTGAAAGGCAGCGATGTGCATTTCGACGGAGTAGAATACAACTCCGGAAAACTCTGGCACAAATCTGTGGAAAAGTGGCTCGACGGTTTCCGCCTGACTGAGAAAACCAATGTACAGGAGGTCCTGGCGAATCCTGAAAAGCTGGAGGCGAAGCTGCAGGAGTGTCTCCGTAAGTTTAACGGCTATGTCACCGTTACCCTCTTCAGATACCATACTGGTCTGACTTATTATTCAGCCCGGAAGCAACTCAACGAATGGACAAAAGGCGAGAACCCCAAACTGCTGAAAACAAAGCGTGGACAGGAGTATATCTATACTGAAATCTGATTTAACCCAGCTATCCCCGCTATAATCTTCATAAACGATTGATATTCAGTGATGTTTCAGGTGCAGGATATGACATTTATTCCACTATTACCCTGCTACTATCCTGCACCTAAGAATTTTGTGGCTCTCCATTTTGCGTACGTGCGCAAGGTGTTTTGCGTAGACGCGCAAACATCTTTGCGTGGGCGCGTAAGACTGATACCCCCCGACTCTTTCCCTGTTACCTCCCCTCTTGCACCTTGTTACATAGGCATCTGCACCGATTTGGAACCTAGTATCCAACAACGGAGGCTCAGTATCAATGACGAAGCGATATGTCAGAAGTAACGAAAAGCATCTTTTTATTGAAAAAACTTAAAGAAACTCTTGGATTCCTCGTTATTTTTTTGTATCTTTGCATTCAAATCAAAAACCACGCAATCGTATGAAAATAACAAAGATCAGAACCAAAGGCGGAGAGTTCCGCTCACCTGTTTCAACGGAACTCGACGCAGTCATAGAGCGCATGCGCTCCGACGAGACCAAAGCGGCAGCAGACCTTATTGCCAAGGGCTGTCTTTATTCGCGACTAGCAATGAAACAGGGCATGCCCCGCTATTACCTCATCGACGTCGACAGACTGCCATTTCTCTTGTTTGGTGCCACTTTCGGAAAGGCGGGCCTGGACCATCCGAAAACGTTCACGGGTCTGGTGATGCTCAACATCCCCTGTCCCGAAGGCCTGCGCCAAGTGCAGGAGATGAAACGCAGGGTGCAGCAGATACAGTTTACGCTGCTGGCCTTCGCTGGCGTAAGTGGCGTTACGCTGAAGGTGCTCGTCAGGTGCGAGTACAAAGGTTCGGATACCGATGATTACCTGTCGTTCCTGAAGGAGGCCCATGAGAGTGCAGCCCGTTTGTATATGTCACTTGTAGGTTGCGACCTACTCGTTGGCGAACAGCGCCTTGTCAGAGGTTGTCGCATGAGTCACGACCCGCAGCTCTATTATAATCCTGAGGCCTTGTCGCTACCTGTGGTCAGAGGCGCACAGGATCCGCTGCAGGCATACGAAGGCACGAAGGTGGATGACGACGGTACTGTGGTCTGTTATCCCAACACGGAGGAAATAGAGCGCATCGACCTCGAATTCCAGACCTGTCTCTCGAAGGCCATCGACGATAGCGAGGGCAATGCAGAACGCTGTCTGCAACTCCTGGCAGACTACTGTGCGATGGCTTGTCTGCAGGAGGAGGGCAGTATCGTTCGTGCCTCCTGGAACAGCTATTTCAAGCCCCTTGGCATCGACCTCATCCGGAAGACCTTCCGGAATTCGTATAAAAAAGATTACAAAGGCAAGCGTTTGTCGCAGATGAACGAGAAGGAACGTATCATGCGGAGCATCGAGAGTTTTCTCTCGCGTCGCTATGAGATGCGCTATAACACGGTGAAGCAGATTACCGAGTTCCGCCCTAACGACCTGCGCTTCAGACCTTGGAAACCGCTGACAGACAGGGAGTTGAAGAGCATTGTCGTCGAGGAGATGAAAGAAGGGGGTGAGAGCTGGATGAGCGATATCCGTACCTATATCGAGAGTGCGCACATACGGGAACACAATCCCATCCACGAGTTTCTCTCGGGCTGTGGCGACTGGGATCGTAAGCAGAACTACATCGAGGACTTCGCCTGTCGTCTGCCGACTGACTATCCCCACTGGCCCAAATACTTCCATCGCTGGTTCCTCGCGATGGTGGCGCAGGCGCTCGACATCAATCGCGACTACGGCAACTCGATGGTGCCGATGCTCATCGGCGATCAGGGCTTCAAGAAGTCGAACTTCTGCAAGAATATCCTGCCCATCGGCATGCGCGAGTACTATATGGACGACATCAAGATGGACAATGCGGAACAGGTGGAGCGCGTGTTGGGACGTATGTGGCTGGTCTGCATCGATGAGTACAACGCAAAGACGCCCCGTGAGCAGGCGAAGATCAAGCGCATCCTGACGGAGAAGGATGTTCAGGTGCGCAAGATGCGTTCAGACCAGTACACGATGAAGCCTCGTCTCTGCTCATTCATCGCCACCACTAATGATCCCACGCCCCTACCCTCTGGCGACGGTTCTCGTCGATACCTCTGTGTCGAGGTAAAGGGTCAGGTGGATATGAGCGGACGCATCCCCTATAAGCAGATGTTTGCGCAGGCTGTCACAGAGCTGCGCTATTCGGATTGCATCTATTGGTTCACCTCTGAGGATGAGCGTGAGATCCAGGAGCACAATCGGCAGTATCAGAATTCGTCGTCGTTGGAACAGGTGCTGCAGAACCTTTTCGAACCCTCGAAGATGCACAAAAAGGAGTGTCTCTGGCAGGTGCAGACCATTCAGGATGAACTCTCCAAGCATCTGAAATCCAGCGATGTGCCCAATCTGAAGCTGCTTGGCGAGACCCTCAAGGCACTCCGCTGGCCTCATGGTGGTATCTCAGGTGTCAGAGGTTACTATCTGAAACTAAAAACAGGTGCAGGATGATAGCGGTTTAGTAGCGGGATAACCACCCTATCCCGCACCTGAAATCAAACTGAATATCAAAAGCTTATAGAAATCATAGCGGGGATAGCTGGGTTCATCAATAGTCCCACTATTCTCCCATATAAAATGACAAACAGTGCTCTTTATGATAATAATCGTCCCAAAATTTGGAAGATAACAGAAAATGCCCATAAATGAAGTTTTTAAGCAGAAATCCAAAAAAAAGTGACTTTCTAACTTAATTTTCCTTCGATTTATGCGTATTATAAGTATATGACACGCTCAGAATTCGAACATATTGCCGTACAATTGCACCAAAAAGTGCTGAAAGTCGGACTCGATTTTTTCGGTAACATGGAGGATGCCGAAGATATATCACAGGAGACGATGGTACAACTATGGCGCTATTGCGAACATATCGATGCGGAACGGAATGTAGAGGCATTGGCCATCAAGATAGCGAAAAACTGCTGTGTAAGCGAATGGCGCCGTCGCCGTATGAACCTCGTTTACCAAATTCCGGATTGCTCAGACAATTCTGACCCGCAAACGCAGTTGGAGGCCGAGGACATGCAAAGGTTGTTGGCTGAGGCGGAGGCACAACTGAATCCAAGCGAACGGAAGTTATTCAATATGCGGTATACGGAAGAACTCTCGACAGAAGAGATTGCAAAGCAAACTGGCATCCCAAAAACTTCGATAAATGCTATGGTTTCAACGGCACGACGGAAGGTTATCACTGCCTTACGCATTATACTGTCGGCTGTTGCCAGTTGGCTTCTTGGACTTTTCACATCTAAATTCGATAGAGACATAGAGTAAAACAAAAATTATTATGAAAAGGAATTTATTAGTAGACTTATTGGCGGGAGTACTCATTACAATTACTGCCATTTATGATTTTAGTGGCCCTTGGTGCTATGGTTTTATAGCTTTTGGAATATTGCTTATATTGACAGATCTAAATACGATTGTCAACTTTAAGCATAGCAACGCATCAAGAACACAGCGCTCTAAATGGATAGATATTACTGACATCGGACTTGGTTGTATCTTAGCCATAGACTTCTGGCAATGGTTAGGTATAGCATCTCCATGGTGCTGGATTGCTTTGATAGGATGTGCCATTATCATGTTCAATGGCATTTACAATCTTTTTGAGACAAATAATGGCAAGGAAAACCGCTTAAAGGTATTTGCTGTAACTGTTACTGATATCTTCACGGAGTTGATTTAGCATTTATCTCTTTTCTATACCTTCATCTTCGCAATAAGCCAGATAATCGTCGACAGCCTCATGTCTCACCGGGGTCTGGACAATTTGTGACAATCACAATGTGTCCTGGCCCCGGTGTAACTTGGTAAAAAGATCGTGGTGAAGATGCAGGCTTAGACTGCTATCAGCTCTTGACCAATCTCGCGAACCGTATCAAGAATCTGAGTGACCCTTGCATCACTGGCCTTTTTCTTGCCGCTGATATATTGTGCCATCAGACTTTGAGAAATACCCAAACGTCGTGCAATAGCAGAGACGTTCAACTCTGGATGGGCCATGAATACCTTGTATAGTTTTGTCGTTTCACGCTTGTCAAAGAAACCTTCAAAACTCAAATCCTCATCTATGTCTTCCCAGTGAAGTCCATAGTCATCTGCCTCATACTTTTCCCTTTGTTCCTTCGTAGCATATCTCAAACGGGGATAGTCGTTGAATTTCTCGCAGGCCTCCTTTCCGCTGGCTGTTCTAATCCACACGGCATCTTCTGTCAGCCAAATTTTCTCAATCTTTTCCATTGTTTCCTCCTTTCATTATTTTGCATTATTAAAAAACGTATTCCAGTGTTAGGCAGCTGCAAAGATAGGTAATAATTTTATTACTTCCAAACAAATTGCCACTTTTTTAAATCACGGGGGCAAACATTTATTTAATGATTGTTGAGAAAGATGTTTACAAAGCATTCGTTGAGATTCGCGCATTTTCAGGCGATGGGGAAGTGGCTGGAAATACGGGAGTTATAAGGTGTTTGCAAGTGGTTGAAAATAAGGACGTTGTGAATTTTGCGGTTTATTTTGAGCCTTCGTGCTCTAGTTTGTGCATTTTCGTGGACAGAAAAATTAACTAAACATATTTACACAAGACGCAGCCCCTGAAAATCGATTGTCTTATACTGATTTATCACAGCGGGATGTTGTTTTCCATGCTATTTTTCATTTTTTCGTCCAAAAGGGTATTACTTACCAAAGTTTTTTGTATCTTTGCCATCGATTATGAAACGGCGATTTATCGTTTCTCTCTTTTTATGCTTTTCGTTTCTCGTTTGTAACGCACAAGAGGAATGGAGGGTTGTACGAGGTGGCTGTCTGCCGACAGGACTTCCTCAGCACTCGTATGCAAACAGTTCCTCATTGTCGGCTTCCAGACGTTTATACATCAACAATCAGTGGGATCCCTCAAGGACTTACAGACAATTGGTGATACTGATTGAGTTTTCCGACCAGGCCTTCAGTCGTGAAAACATCAAGGAAGAATACGAGCGTATACTCAACGAGCCAGGATACAACGAGGGCGAAGGTGTGGGATGTATGGCAGACTACTACCGCATGCAGTCTGACGGACTGCTGAATCTGCAGTTTGATGTCTATGGTCCTTGTACCGTTTCGCAAAAGGCTCAGCCCTTTGAAACCCCAGACGAAAATACTCACAACTATGGCCGTGAATCATTTGTGGAAGCAACAAACTTATTGATAGAAGAGCACCCGGACATAGATTTCTCCCAGTATGACTGGAACGGTGACGGCTACGTCAATCAGGTCATCTATATTTATGCGGGGCTAACAGGTAATATCTCATCAACAACCTGTTATGGACACATCTGGCCGAACTCCGCCTCGTTTTCCACAATCACCACCCCAGATGGAATGAAGATAAGCAGTTATTCTGCCAGTGGCGAGATATGGCCTAATAACCGTTCGTGTGGTATTGGAACGATCTGTCACGAGTTCTCCCACAGTCTCGGACTGCCAGACATCTATCCTACCAGCCGCTGGAGTGTCAGCATTTGTGACGAGTGGGACCTTATGGATGGCGGTAACTTTACCAACTACGGCTGGTGTCCGCCAAATTATACCCCTTTGGAAAAGATGCTCTTAGGGTGGCTGACACCTGTGGAATTAACAGAGCCGACAAGTATTACCGACTTGAAACCGGTTTCTGAAGGTGGTGCTGTCTATAGGGTTATGCTATCGGAAGACGAAAACGACAAAACCGAAAATTATCTGCTATTAGAGAACCGCCAGCATGTAGGTTGGGACAAAGGTGCACCAGGAAACGGACTGATGGCGTGGTTTGTTCATTACGTCAAGTCGGACTGGAGCAGAAATACCGTCAACAACAGGAAAGACGACCCTGACTTCCATCCCGTCTATGCCGACAGCCTGAACTATGACCAATGGGCAGATAAACTGTCAGCAGAAGGATTGTCGACTTACCAAAACAAAAATCGCATGAATAGTCGCTACCTTAGCACATCGCCTTTTCCATACATGGACAACGACTCTATCCCAGAAGCGCTTATTACCAATATCTCAGAGAGTGACGACGGAATGGTTTCGTTTGACTTTATGGGTGGCAACCCATCAGCGATAAGTACGGTTACTTCACACATTGATGGTTCCTCACCACGTTTCTACAATATGCAGGGGCAACTGGTGGATGCTATGAAGAAAGGACAGGTATATATCATCCGTCAAGCTGATGGGTCATCCAAGATTATCATTTCCCAATAAGTGAGACGAAGAACAAAGTATAACAGCTTATAATTATGATAAGAAGAGCTAATAAAAACGACATCGGACGCATCATCGAACTGTTGCATCAGGTAGATATGGTGCACCACGTGATACGCCCGGACTTGTTCAAACCGAACACGACCAAGTATAATGAGCAAGAACTCGAAACCTTGCTCAGCGATGACAGTAAACCTATCTTCGTCTTTGAGGACGGGGACGTATTGGGACATGCTTTCTGCCTGATAACAGAAATAAAGGATGACAAATTGCTCCAGGACATCAAGACGCTGTATATTGACGACATCTGCGTTGATGAAAAGGCTCGCGGCAAACACGTCGGAAAGGCGTTGTATGAGCATGTGCGCGATTATGCCCAATCCATTGGCTGTAACAACATCACCCTGAATGTATGGGAGGGTAACGGCCCGGCATTAAGTTTCTATAAGAACATGGGCATGAAGGTCCAGAAAACAACGATGGAAATAAGATTGTAATCATCATGCGCCCTCAGACCAAATAACGTGAAAAAAGAAGTAGCATTAGCATTGTCGAGTGGTGGCGCCAGGGGATTGGCCCATATCGGTGCCATCGAGGAGCTGGAAACACAAGGTTTCCGGATTACTTCCATTGCAGGATGTTCGATGGGCTCCCTCATCGGCGGAGTCTATGCGGCCGGAAAGCTTGCGGAGTTCCGTGAGTGGATGAAGACCATCGACAAGAAGAAGATGATGGAACTTACGGACTTCTCGTTCAGTCTGAACCATGTGGCTAAGGGTACGCGCATCATCGAAGCCATCATGGAGTTTGTACCCGACGTGGCCATTGAGGACCTGCCGATACCCTATTGTGCTGTCGCTACCGATTGGAAATCGGGGTGTGAGGTGGTGTTTCGTGAGGGCAGTATGTTCGAGGCTATCCGTGCTTCCATCTCGCTCCCGTCGTTCTACGAACCCGTGCAGCGCGATGGCATGATTCTCATCGACGGCGGTGTGACCAACCCTATCCCGATGAACCGCGTGGTGCGCCACGAAGGCGACATCCTGGTGGGTGTCGACGTGAGCGGTCACGACTACGCTGCACAGTGGGAGAAGCAGCATGAGCTGGCCGAAAGACGCAAGCACAGCACATCGCTGTCGCAACAGATACTCAACCGACTGATACCCGATAACCTCGACTTCAATTACTACACGGTTCTTTCGCGCGTCAGTTCGATTATGATCCGCCAGAACTCCCTGCTGATGGCCCAGTTGACTAAGCCCGATATCCTGGTTGACATCCAGATGAGCCGCTACGGCGGGTTCGACTTCGACAAGTCGGAGAAACTGATAGCCATCGGCCGGAAGAAGACGCGGGAGGCTATTGAACTTATGAAAAATGTGATATGAAAAGACGGATGGTGACCACGATGCTACTCGCAGTGATGAGCAGTTTGAGTCTGCCCTTATCTGCGCAGAGTCTCATGCAGCGAGCCGACAGCATGCTGACCCGGAAATACCACAAAGGCGACATTGATACGGCGTACATCATGCGCCCTAAGACCAAATGGACCGTCACAGCGCGGATGAACGTGTCAGGGGCGACTATCGAGTCTGAGGGAATGGAGGAAGGCCGACATTTCAGGTCGGAGATAGAAGCCAACAGGAAAGCGACGCTCAGTGTGGGTGTCAGTTACCTCGGCTTCACACTCAGTGCAGCACTCAACCCCGCCAAGTTGATAGGCAAGTATCACGACTATGAACTAAACTTCAACAGTTATGGCCGTCGCTTCGGTTTCGACATCATCTATCAGGATGCCAAGAACTTCACGGGCTGGTACGATTCAGAGGGTATGGAGCGCCTTTACCTGCCCGCCGACATGCTGAAGGTGAAGACGCTGAACGTGAACGCCTTCTACGTGTTCAACAGCCGCCGTTTCTCCTATCCCGCCGCTTTCTCACAGAGTTACATCCAACGCCGCTCTGCCGGAAGTTTCCTGTTGGCCGCATCAGGTATGGGGCAGCATGCAACACTTGATGGAGAGCACGCAACAAAGTTGAAGATGACGAACATCGGCCTTGGTGCGGGCTACGGCTACAACTATGTGCCTGGGCGGGGCTGGCTTCTGCACATCTCAGCGCTGCCCACGTTTATCGTCTATAGCAACACGTCGATGACCTTCAGCAACGACCGCGTACCGCTTCATTACCACTTCCCCGAGGTCATCATCACCAGTCGTGGAGCTGTCGTTCGCCAGTGGAGCAATAAGTTCATTGGTTTGTCTATGGTACTCAACTTCACCAACATCGGCAACGAGGAAAGCCTCGCCATACATAACACTAAATGGCGTGTCCGCACTTTCTTCGGCCTGCGGCTGTAAACTCCCTTACATGCTCGCCTTTGCCGCAGGAGCCATGTTCTATGTGGTAGTGTCCTGATGATGGTGCTCGATGTGGTAATGGGATTATTCTGAAAGTACATGCATTTTCATATTTATTCTTAATTCTTAGGATAAAAATGCGAAAAATCCATAATTATTCGTATATTTGCACCGAGTAACAGAGGAATTATTCACCATTTAATATCTATAGCGTTATGAAGAAAACTTATTTGACACTGCTTGCAGCCACGGCACTGATGATGTCGAGCTGCTTCTCAACGGGACTCGGAACCACGTCTACCACCAATTCAAACAACAATGTGTGGGGTAATGTGCTTGGCGCTGTATTGGGTCAAGTATTGTTAGGCGGAATGACTTATGACCAGTCGGGCCTTCTTGGTAGCTGGAACTACAATGCTCCTAGTGCTGCCTTTACTACCCAGCAGGCTCTTACAAATGCCGGAGGTAGTGCTACCATTGCCAACATGTCTTCATCGCTGGCAAGTAACTACAACAACATCGGTATCAATCGTAACAACACTTCTTTCTCGTTCCTTGATGGCAACAAGTTCTCGGCTAAGGTGAATGGTATCCCATTTAGCGGAACCTATACTTATAACGCCCAGAACGGTGAAATCGCACTCAAGACGGCTACCGAGACCATTAAGGGCAACGTAACAAAGACCGAAAAAGGAATGGGTCTGATGTTTGACTCCACGCAGATGACCCGCCTCCTTCAGAAAGAAGGAAAGGTCAGCAACGCTACTGCTGTCCAAGCTGTCGGCAAGCTCGCTAAAAGTGCCAACGGTGCCCGTGTAGGCTTTGAACTTACAAAATAACCCTTCTGAAAAGAGTCATTGTTAGATAATAATGACCCTGAAACGACAACTGAAAGTGCTCACCATCCCGGTGTTTATCGAGATGGCGCTAGTGATGTTGTTGGGTGCCGTCGACACCGTGATGCTGAGCCGCTACAGCGACAACAGCGTGGCGGCAGTGGGCCTCGACAACCAGCTGATTTCGCTCGTCTTCCTCGTCTATCAGTTCTTCTCGATGGGTGCCGCCATTCTTTGTGCCCAATACATCGGGGCAGGACTGAGGAAGCGGCTGGTGCAGGTGGTAGGCATGGCACTGGTAGTGAACCTGATGCTCGGCCTCGCCGTCAGTGCCCTGCTCTTCTTCTACGCAGAGCAACTGCTGCAGCTCATGGGATTGCGGCCCGAGTTGATGGGCGACGGAGTGGTGTATCTGCGGCTTACGGGAGCACTGTCGTTTTTCCAGGCACTGTCGCTCACCTTCTCCGCGTCATTAAGGAGTGCTGACAAGGTGGTCTATCCGATGGTGGTGACAGGCATCGTCAACATACTGAATATCCTGGGCAACTATGCGCTGATCTTCGGACGCTGGGGCTGTCCGCAGCTAGGCGTGGAGGGTGCCGCCATCGCTACCGCTGCCAGCAGGGCCGTCGCCATGGTGCTGCTCGCCGTGATTCACTTCAGGGTGCACATTCCCCGCTTCCCGTTACACTATTTCCGCCCCATCCCCTGGCAGGAACTGAGAAACCTGCTGTACATCGGCATTCCTGCCATGAGTGAGAACATCAGCTACTGTCTATCGCAGGTGGTCATCACGTATTTCATCAACCAGATTAGCAACGAGGCACTGGCCACGCGCACCTACTGTCACAACATGATCATGTTCGTCTATCTGTTCTGCATCAGCATCACGCAGGGCGGCGACATCCTTGTGGGACACCTCGTGGGTCAGCGGCGACATCTGGCAGCCTACGTCCTCGGCAACTACTTCTTCCGCTGGTCGATGATCATCACCCTCACGGGCTCTGCCCTGCTGGCACTGTCGGGCCGCAGCATACTCAATGCCTTTACCGACAATCAGGAGATCATTGCCATGGGCGTATGGGTGCTCTGCATCGACTGGTTCCTGGAAATAGGACGTACCTCTAACATCTTTGCCGGTAGCACGTTGCGTGCCACTGGCGACACTGTCTATCCCTTCGTGGTAGGCGTCATCTTCCAATGGAGCATTGCCGTGGGACTGAGCTATATCATCGGCATTCCGCTTGGCTACGGACTCGTCGGTATGTGGATTGGTTTTGCCCTCGACGAGAATGTTCGCGGTGTCATCCTCATGCGCCGCTGGCGGTCGGGCAAGTGGAGAGACAAAGGATTCGTGAACAGTCAGGCGTAGCTGTGCATTCCACCTAACAGATAATTCACACCGAAATAGGTGATCAGGACAGCGAGGAAAGCAACGACCATATAGATATGGTAGGTACGGGGATTGCGGAAAGCGGGAATGGATGAAGTATGGAACGGGACGGCATAAATCATCAGTGTGATAAGCGCCCATGACTCCTTGGGGTCCCACGACCAATAGTTGCCCCACGACACATTGGCCCAAACCGCACCGAGGAAGATGCCGATGGCAAGCAGGAATACTGCCGGATAGAGCAAGAGTTGTGACAAAGCGGTGGCTTTTTCTAGTTTAGAATGTAGAGTTGAGAGTGTAGAGTTCTTGCGTCCCTTTGGTAGCAAGCCAGCAGAGCTGGAGCGTACTACCGCATAGATGCCTATCAACATTTGGAGGGCAAAGAGGGCGTAGGCGCACATGACGGTCATGACGTGGAGTGAGAGCAACGGCGACTGGAGCACGGGCATAAGAGGTGTTATGTCGGAGCCGCTACCAGTGATCATGGCTACGAGCAGACAACATAACGCTGCCAAGGGACCGAGAACCAGGATGATGCGGAATTTGCGGAATAAGACTACAGTCAGCACCAGCAGTACCCATGCCATGAAGAGCATGGTTTCGTAGCCGTTGCTCAGAGGGATGTGGCCGCTGAGCCACCAGCGCAGACCGAGCTGGGCGGTGATGAGTACGGGGAAGCGGATGCTACGTAGTCTGTTGTAGAAGATTTCGGCGTTGGTCTTGCTGTCTGAGGGTAGCACGCCGCCTATCATTTCGTGCTGAAAGAGTTTTATCTTCGCAATAATCTCTAAGGCTCTGTCGCGCTGGCCGGTGACAATGGCCTCGGTGAGGAAGTCCATTGACTGTTTGATGAAAAACTGCTCCTTGACGGGAATCTCTCTTGGCAACACCTGTCCGCCCGGGGAAAACCAGCTGACGGCATCGCCTGTGCGGTAGGGAAAAATCTTGGTGAACTGCCCGTTATAGAACATCTCTACTATTGCTTGCCTTTCCTCAGCACCTTTCTGCTTAGTATTATCAGTGAGCAGCTCTTTCTCCCACGGCATATAGTAGATCATCCAGCTGAAGAACACCTCATCGGCAGAATAGCCCTGCCATGAGGCACTACCGGTGAGTTTCATTGTGAAGTCGGTAGCAACGGTGTTAAGCGGACAGATACGGTTATTGTAAAGCACCTGGATGGTGCCCATGCGGTGGGCGATGTCGGCGGGGACGGCAGGCAACTCCGCTGCGCTAGTGAATGGTGCGCTCGAGCTTTGCTCGCTTGCTACCATCGGGACGCAAGAATAGTGAAAAGTGAAGAGTAATATCGTGGGGCGCAAGGCTTTGCGATAGAGCGAGCGCATCTGGGTATGGCGGGACAATAGGGTGGCAAGAATGCCCATGAGGAGTAGGAGATAGCCAACGTAGGTGATGGCGATGCCGTATGGGTCGTAGTTCATACCGAGCGTTACGCCCTTGCCGTCGCTGTCGTAGCCCTGCTGGAACAGACGGTAGCCATCGATATTGCCGATATGATTCATGGAAACGTGAGTCTCCGTCGTGGATTGCAAATCCCCGACAACAGAAGAAAGGATGACGCTCTGATAGTCGAGCGGAGCATCGGTGCCTGGATAATTGATGATACGGAATTCCTTCAGCATCAGCATAAAAGGCAAATGCCCTACCCTGTTGTCTTTGTCAACATAGGTCATCTCAGGAATGTTTGTCCTGAGCCTGACAATGCCTCTGCGAGCGAAGAGGTGGGTGGTCAGCGCACCTGCCAGGATGACGACAAACGAGAGGTGCAGCAACATCACAGCAACCCGCTTGTAGAGCCGTTGCTGCATGATATAGGCAAGGGCTGCCACCGTGAGCACCGCCCACAGGGCAGAGAACCACCAGGCACCATAAATCTGCTCACCGACGAACGAGGTGCCGCGGTATTTCTCTATAACAGTAGCTATCCCTATACACACCACGATAAGTGTGTATAGGGCGAAAATGATGATCTTAGACGATTTCAAATGGATTCAATAAAGTAAATCAGTTGTTCACGTTCCTTCTTCGACAGGTTGCGGAACTTGACGACGGTCTGGTAAGCATCGCTCGTGCCGCCCTCATTCTTACAACCATGCCACATGATGGCTTCGAGCACATTGCGGGCACGACAGTCGTGCAGACGCTCCACACCGCTTCCCGTCTTGCCAGCCAGTCCGCGTCCCCACAGCGGAGTAGTACGGCACCAACCCGTGCGGATGTCGTTCTTCATCCACAGACGGTGCTGTACGAAATCAGTATAGGGCCAAATCTTCTGATTCGGATAGCGAGGCATATCGGCATTGGTGAACAGCTTGTTGGGGTCTTGAATGTTATCATTGCCTGTCTGCCATGACGGACGGTGACAGGCAGCACAACCAATCTGCGTGAAGAGCTGCTTGCCGGCCTTGAAATCATCGGTCGTGGTGTTACGGGCAGCAGGCACAGCCAGTCCGCGATGCCAGATCATAAGGTTCTTATACTGGTCTTGAGTCATCTCGGGGTCGAGCTGCTTGCTGGTCAGATAAGTATAAATATCTTTCTCGAGATTGCCTGTGTGCCATTCAGGATGAGCATTGGTTGGGTCCATGCGGTTGATATACTCCGCGAACCCAGCCTGCACCTCCGGATCCTGCGATGATTTCGTAGCATAATAGATGCCGGCGAGGTCGAGATAATGATAACGGCGATCAGGACGCGTGACGTTGGTGATGTTCCAGATGGCATTTGCACCAGCAGCATCGAGGATAGGACCGCGTGAAAGGGCATAAGTATAGCGGCGCACATACTTCGTGCCGTCGCCCTGCAGGGAATTGCTGTAATAGCTCTTCCAGGTGCCGGTGGTCTGGTCCCACATGGCGGGGTTCAGGGCATCGGTCTTGCCGATGCTGTTGAAATAGTCGCTCTCCGACTTCCATTGAGCGGTGATGTCCTCGTCGGGGATGGCATCAGTCATACCTGTGCCGTAGATGCCGATGGTTGATTCGAGTAATATGCCGATGTCTTGATTATACTCGGCTTCAGAGAGTGTCACATCGCTGCCACCACGAGCCACCACCACGGGCGCATAGTAAGCACTGTAGGGGATGGTGACTTCAGGATAGATAAGCGAATAGGTCTCGCCATCAGGGAACTGGTTGCCCCACTCATCGGTATAGTTATTCCAGACAATGCGGATCTGGTTCTCGTCGATAGGTGCCTTGAAGGGTTTCACCGCTCCCGTCTGCGGCATACCAGCCACACTGCGGATGTAGGCATTGGTGGTCTTGTCGTAGATGACGAGCAGATAGCCGTTACGGTGGTTGTCTGCCTTGTATTCTGTCTGACGGGCACCGTGGCCATAGCCAGGATGGCAGTAGAGACAGCCGCGACGCACATAGACGGGACCAAGGCCGTGGAAAGCGCCCTCGGTATTGGTGTTGTAGTCTTTCTCGAAGAGGTACTCGCCTTCGTTGAAGGCAGTCATCATGCCTGCATTCTCCACTGCTTTCGAAGGCTGCTCGAAGGCTGTGGCTGTATTTACGGCAGTGGTACCGAGCAGGCCACCGGCATAGTAGTCTTCAGGGTAGTCAGTAGCTGTAGGATCGCCTATTTCCCATGTGGTGGGATTAACGGTATCATCACTGCCGGAACATCCGACAGTGATGAGGGTACCAAACAGCATACTACCAAAAAAAGATAGTCTGTTCATAAGCTAAAACTTTATTTCTTTATGTTTACAATCGACTGGTAGAGTTTCTGGGCATTGTTGGCCAGTGTGCGATAGGTGGCCAGAACCACGTTGTCGACATAGTTCTCGTTGATGACCTTACACTGCTTTTCAACAGTCTCGTTGCCAGCATAGGCATTCAGTGTCTCGGCCATCTCGCCTAAAGCATCGTCGAGCTCACCCAGTGCATCGATGGCCACCTTGCAGGAAGCATCGCTATAATAGAGGGCAAACGGAGCCTTCATGGCCTTGATCTTTGCCAATGCATTGTCAAGCTTTGTCTGTACGGCCTTGGCCTGGGCAGCAAGTGTGGCGTTGCCGGCATTCAGACAGAAGTATATCAGTGACTGCTCTGTAGGTGAGGTCGCGTCCATCTTGCCATAGAGGGCATTCTTACAACTCACGATATTGTCGTAGAAGTCGATGATAGAGTTGTAGGCGTAGGGTGACTCAATATATGTGGCATCCTCGCCGGTATAGGGCAGACCGATCTTTGACTGACCCACCTCACCGATGATGTCCTGACAGCCGGAGATGATTTCCAGCGTGGCGTCGAGGGCTGTTTCCCAGTCGCCGGTACCAGGATTCTTGAAGGCCTTGCCGAAGTTCTGGAAGCCCTCCAGTGCGCCCTCCTGGTTACCGTCATCATCGATAGCCAGATGGGTGGCAACATATTCTTTCGCTATTGTCTGACGCTCGGCGTTGCTCTCCTTCGAGTCCCAACATGCCTCGAGTGTAGCTGTGGCATGGTAGAGGTCCTTGGCCACGGCGCAGATGTAATTATACTCCAGATTGGTAATCTGGTCGATCTTTCGCGGCTGACCCTCGCGGAACAACACATACTCCAAGCCGTGATAGCCCAGGATGCCAGAATTGGCGGTCTTGATGAAGTTGTCGAGGTTGGACATGGCTTTCTCGTCGCGCAGCACGTTAGCCAGGTCGTTGGCGGCTACAGGCCATGTATCGGTATGAGGGTCGATTGAGTAGACATCGGCAGCACCAAAGAGGAATGCCTCTGTGTTCTCCCAATTGGCGCGTGCCACCTTCCAGTCGGCACAAGCCTGATCGAGGGCTGCCTGAGAGCCCGTTACAACACTGTTGTCGGCATCGTCATCGCTTGAACACGAAGCGAAACCTGCGGAAAGTACGACAGCCATAGCTGCCATTTTCAATAGATTCATGCTTTTCATCTTAATTATTATTTATTAATTATTCATTATTCATTAAAGAAACCAGCCGCTATATGTTACGCCCATGCTCACGCTCGGCTCATTGTTATAGGGCTGCTTATACAGCGGACTATCAGAGGCCAGACCGTTGTTGTTCGGCTTCTCAAAGAAGCGGTAGGAATATTCGCCCTTGATGGTAATCTGTTTCATAGGTGAATAGTTCACACCGAAGGCACAACGGTATTTCTTCGTATACTGATACAGCGACTTGTAGGTACCCGATGCCATCGTGTTGTAGTGCTCATAGCGTCCGAAGACAAACAGCTTCTCATCCTTCAATTTAGGTATCTGTGAGAACACATTGTATCCTGCCTCGATGGCATACGCCACAGCATTGCTACCTATATTTGAGTAATGGTGGGGATTGCCGTCCTGATATTTATGATGTGTCCAGTTGGCCTGATTGTAGGCAGAGATCTCATCGGCATCGCTGAAATGGGCATAATCGATATTACCTCGCACAATCCAGTTCCAACGGTTCAGCGAGAAGTCGAGGGCCACGATGCCCAGCGCACCCGTCACGTCGTCATATTTTGAACCAGGTGTGCGCAGGGTGTTGCGGAAGGTATAGCCGTAATAGCCACTCAGTCCGACGCGCAGACCTTTGACGGAATAGTTGTCGATACGTACGGCACCGGCATAGTTATTTGCCACTTTGAACTCGTAAGGACTAGTGGCGCCATTGTGTACGAAGTTCTCTGCCGTAAAACTCTCTGAGTTCAGGCCTGAGAGCAACTGCGCCTCATAACGCCAGTCTTTCAGTTGTCCCCATAGCGAGAGTCCTACCTGATGCCAGGTGTTGGGCATGATGGTGGCCTCGCCCTCAGGACGATAGACGGTAAAGAACTGATTCGGCTCGTGGTGGGCGTTGGAATAACCTACGGGTACGATGATCTCGCCGGCTTTGATATTAAATTTACCGCCAGCGAACGCCTTGTTAATCCAGAACTGCTCGATATTCACCTCACCGCCTTTCTCCACTTCGGCCTCGTATTCGCCAGCCTCCTCGGCCTCTATTTCCACAGCGGTACCATTGCCACCGTGCTCAAACTCAATCTCCGAACCCAGGGTCCATCCTTTACCGAAATCATAGCCTAGATTCAGCACCACGTGAGGCAGGTCGAAACGTCCATGACTTTTGTCATCGGTATAAAGTTCAGGCTTCTTGTAACGATTAAAACTTTGGCTGTAGAAGTTGCGTGTCATCACCGCCTCGCCATAGCCACCTATATGTAAGCGCGATAAGTTGCCTGTCTGTTTCTCTACTTTTGCTGTTTGCTTTGTGGCTCCTGTGGTAGCGTCCACATCCTGTGCCGAGGCGGAGTGAAGAACGAAGAATGAAGAACTAAGAGTTATGATAACCGTGCATGCCGTCCTAACTCCCATCTTACTCTTCCCCATATTTAAAAATGTAATCATAACTCTTAATTCTTGACTCTTAACTATTTTGCGGCTGCAAAGGTACTGCCATTTACCCGTCTCGCCAATACCTAAAAATAATGAAATAGCCGTTTTTCACTTTTTTCTTTTCGCTTTTCACTTCAAAAATACCTAATTGTGATTATTGTTCGTATCGGAAAATATGACTACCTTTGCACCCGGTAATCATTTGTTGGTAGTTAATAGTGAAAAAGAATTGTGAATAGTTATGAAAAATCAGAAGATGTATGAGGCCGACGACAAGATGATCTCGCTGATTCGCGACGATTACGACCTGTTGCAGATGCTGGGCAGTTTCGGCATCAGTCTTGGTTTTGGTGACAAGACAGTCAAGGAGACGTGTGATGACAACGATGTGGATACCTATACTTTCCTTGCGGTGGTAAATTATACGGCAAATGATTATGGGACATTTGAAGAGGATGAGAAAATATCCGTTCCTACACTGCTGCACTATCTCGAAGCCAGTCACGCCTATTTCCTCGATTTCCAGTTGCCCTATATCCGGCGTGAGTTACAAGAGTCGCTCGATGAGCGCGAATCATTGGCCAAGCTCATCCTACGGTTCTACGACGAATATGCCCACGAAATACGCCGGCACATGAAATACGAGCAGAAAACACTGTTTCCTTATGTACAGTCTCTCATAGACGGACATCCTGCCAATGACTATAATGTAGATACGTTCTCTAAGCATCATGGTGCTGCAGACAATAAGCTACGTGAATTGAAATTGCTGATTATCAAGTATCTGCCTCAGGACGGTCTGCACAATAACCAGCTCACCGCCACCCTTCATGACATCTACGAAAACGAGGTGTGGCTGCGTCAGCACGCAATGGTTGAGGACAATATCTTTGTGCCTGCCATCCGTCGTTTGGAACAGCAGGCTAAACAGAGCGACGTCACTCGCAATATTTCCGATATGGTGTTTAAGGCAGGAACGGGCCAAAACCCTGATGCGCTTTCTGACCGCGAGAAGGATGTCATTATCTCATTGGTACAGGGTATGTCGAACAAGGAGATTGCAGATCACCTCTGCATCTCCGTAAATACGGTCATCACGCACCGTCGTAATATTGCCCGCAAACTACAGATCCACTCTCCCGCAGGTCTCACGATCTACGCTATCGTCAACGGTCTTGTCGACATCTCGAGTGTGAAACTGTAGAAAACTACTTCTTCGGCTTCTCTGCTGGCTTTTCAGTCTTTATTTCGGTGGCTTTATAACCAAACTTACCAAAGCTCTGAATGATAGCATCGGAGTTGGTCTTGTCAGCATCATAGGTGATGGTAACACGCTGGCCCTCGATGTCACACTCAATCTGCTTCACTCCCTTCTCAAAACGGAGATTGCCAGTAATCTTTTTCTCACAGCTCTCGCAGTGCATCTGCGGCTGGGTGGTGACGACAACGGTCTTAATGTCCTTAGCCATACTGATCACTGCGGTCAGCATCATGGCGCCTAATACTAATACTTTTTTCATAATCGTTTTTATTATAATTATTCACTATTTAAAGTCTTCCGACGTTAATACGGATGCCAGCATAGAACATGGCTCCGTGAACAGGTCCCCACACCATCGTGGGATCGAAGGTTGCACTCCAGGGATCATCGGCGTTGATGATGGTCTGCTTCTGGCGGAAACCCGTCAGGTTCTCACCACCTATGTAGATGGAGAAATGACGGAACCAGCGTGTGATCTGTGCCGATACCTGCTCGTAGGCCTTGAAGCTATCTTCCCAAAGGCCGTTGACAGGTGTAGGCATGCGTCCGCCACCATTCAGCTGCAAGGTGGCATCAAACTGCCAAAGACCCAGAGGCGTCTTGTAGCTGGCAGTAACAAGCCCTTTGTATCGGCTGGTCAGCGGTTTCTCCATCAGTTTGCCACCATAGGTACACTTCACGTCGTTCCAACGCCAGGCTGCCGTCAGTTCCAACCCCTTTACTATTGGGTAGGTAGCATCCACCTGTACGGTGTTAGAATACGATTTACCATCGAGGTTGGTGATGCGTATCAGCGAAGGATTACTATCGTAGTCGATGACGGCTTGCTGACTGAAGTGCGTGTGATAATACTCCGCATTCAACTTGAGTGTCTTGTCGAACAAAGGTATGTAAAATGAACTGCTGATACCGTAGTTCCAAGCACGCTCCTGTTCCAGATCATCAATCACCAACTGGCGTCCACTGGCCAACAGATTGTTGTTCTCTGCCAAGGCGTGGACAGTGCGATAGCCTTTTCCCGCAGAGAGGCGCAGACTGACAATCTCGCTGGGGGTGAGCTTCAAGTGGAAACGGGGCGTGACGAAGGTGCCAAAGCGACTGCTGTGGTCGGCACGGATACCTGCCATTGCCACAATCTTGTCATTGAGATTGTAGGTGTACTGAACGTATGCGCCTGGCGTGGTCTCTTTGTCGTCCTTTGTCAGATAGTCATAATTCAGCGAGAGACCTGTCGAGAGGTTGTGCTGCTCGTTGAAATTGGTCTCGAAGAGCAATTGGGCGTAGGCGTTCTTCTGGTTTACACTGTAATGCTTATCACCGTAGTTGGCATCCAACAGATGCATCGAGGCATTGCCCATCACAGCAATGTTCGTGCCGTGTTCCGGGTTGAGGATAAAGGCGTGTTTCATATAGCCCTCATAGCGGTCAGTGTTGATGTTGATGAGGTAGGGGTGATGTGCGGTAGCAAATTGTTCACTATTCACTTTTCCCTTTTCACTTACATGCGTTTGCCCACCTTCGCGCTTCTCCTTCACCATGCTGATGCCGCCGTGGAACATATAGTGATTGCCCTTCCACTTCCAACGGTTCTGCAAGTTCCACTGGCGCACGTTGGGCTGGTCCAGGAATCCGTCGTTGTTCACGTCATGGTGGCCGAAATCGTCCTGATAGTGAGCCAGTATCTCCGTACTCAACTTGTCGTCGAGATGGACATTGGCATCGGCATTAGCCTCCAACCGGCCTAGGGTGCCACCATAAAGGTTCACTGTCACACCCTCGTCGTTATCGGGCTTCAGATACTCAATGTCTATCTGTCCTGTGATACTCTCATAGCCATTGCGGACAGATGAGGAGCCTTTCGATACCTGGATGCTGTTCATCCAAGGACCTGGTACATAGTCAAGTGAGTAAGGTGCTGCCGCCCCACGGAAATTTGGCAGGTTCTCAGTGAGCATCTGCACGTAGGTGCCGCTCAGTCCCAAGAGTTTGATCTGTTTGGCACCTGTCGCAGCGTCGCTGTAGTTCACGTCGACGGAGGGGTTGGTAGTGAAACTCTCGCCCAGATTGCAACAAGCTGCCTTGAAGAGTTCCTCGCGGTTAATCAGCACGCCGTTGACGGCTCCACCCATACGACGGGTGCCAGAACGGCGGGAAGTAATGATCACGTTCTGCAGGTCGACGGCTTTGTCTGCTACCGTATCGGCCTGCAACGAATCGATATCCTGTCCAGAAGCAGACAGGCTTAGCATCATTACGATGCCTGAAAAAAATAATCTCATGGTGTCATTTCTTTGATGTTAATTAGCTGACAAATCTGACAGGGGACAGGTACCTGTCAGCTCAGGTCCGCCCCAGTGTTTGCTGACAGGAACCTGTCCCCTGTCAGCATCTTAACATCAAATCAATAGTACTTGTATGTAGTTCAGGTAGTCGCGAGGCGGACTTTTCCAGACCTCTGGCGCAAACTGAACTTCGGCCTTGTTCTCTGTGGTTACCTGCCATTCTGCGACAAGGCTTGGTAGAACGGCTAACAGGGGTTGGAAAACGTGGAAGTCATAATTGACCGTCTGCGCCATATTCGTCGGCGACAGCTCCACATGTTCCACTGTCATACATGGTGCGTTCATGTTACAACTCATGTCACCCATTGCACCGCTATTGAATACGGTCATCACCTTAAGTGTTCCCGTATGAGCACAGCGTGTAATGGTTACACCGCTTCCGATGTACAATATCGTCATCGAAAGCAGCACCGACAGCATGATGTGACAGGACTTCTTCATTCCGGCTGCAAAGATAAAGGTTTTTCTCCTATCTTGTTGTATTTCGGGCGATTATTTAAATTTGTTTAGCAAAAAGTCACCTGACCGCTGTGAACGGCTCGTTGAGGGTAAAGGTCTTCTCGTATCCCTTTGTCTTCACGGTATAGGTGTTGCCAACCTTGAAGGCGGGGCTGCTGATGAGACTGGCACTGCGACGTAAGGAGAAGGGGATGGTAACGGTATTTATCAGTTTGCCGTTACCATCATAGATATAAATGGGGGCATCTTTCACAACGTTGAGTCCGATGAGCAGGGCTGTGGGTTGTTTGGCATCCTCGTTGGAGGGCACGGAAGGCATTTCACCCATCCCGCCTCCGACGGAAAAGACAGAAAAAGTTTACTGAGCCCTATCTACTATTGCCGCTACGCATGAGTCAGACCAGACGTTTTCCGCTGTTTCCACCATATCTATAATGGTGTAGATGGGCAGGATAATACCCAGGACGGCGACGGGAGCGCCGATACCAGACATCAGCGAAAGAGTGAGGAAATAACAGCCCATAGGTACACCTGCATTACCTACGGCAGAGATGACAGAGATGAAAATCCACAAGAGGATTGTTAACCATGTAAGTGACGTGCCACCCTGCTGCATTACAAAGAGTGAGGTGACGAGGATAAAAGCGGCACAACCGTTCATATTGATGGTGGTACAAATAGGAAGCACGAAACGAGACACATTCTTACGGATGCCCAAACGATTCTCGGCCGTATCCATCGTGACAGGTAAAGTGGCGGCACTGCTCTTGGTAAAGAGAGCCATCAACACAGCGGGCATCATCTTACCCAATACGTGGATGGGGTTTAGACCTCGCGCCAAGAGGAACAACGGTAGTACGACGAAGAGCTGAATCACATTGCCACCTAAAACTACCAATATGTACTTGCCGATGCTGTCGGCTACCACACCTGCTGTAACCTGAGCCGATAATTGAGCCGAAAAGGCGACGATACCAAAGGGCAGCGTCCAAATTAATCCACGAATAAGCAAGAAGAGCAGTTCCTGAAGTCCAAGCAAACCTTTTACCACAATGGCTTTATTCTCTGATTCCGGCAATCTCGAAAGCCCGAAACCAATGGCAAAAGCCAACAACAGCAATGAAAGGACATTGCCTTCGAGGAAGGGTTTGACAATATTGTTGGGGATGACACTGAGAATATGTTCCGTGTATGTAACCTGCTGTTGGAGAGGGTTTGAGATCCCTGACTCCTTGGATAAGGATTTTAAATCTACGCCTGCAACGGAATCTATGGGTAGGTTGCCTGGGGCGATGAGCACGTAGAGAATTGCACCCACAGTGGCTGCAGCGAAGGTGGTGAGCAGGGTATAGGTCAGGGTGTGACCAAAGATCTTGCCTGAACCTTTAGAACCGAATGTAGCGAAGGTGGTGATCACCGCCAACACAATCGTAGGCACAGCCAACAATTGGAACAGCCGTGTATAGACCGTCGCCACAAAGTTCATCACCTCGTTGAGCCATGAGATGCCTAATAATCCTAATATCGCACCCACCACGAGTGAGCCTATCCATAACAGAGTCTTCTTCATACTATAATTCAAACGAAAGATTCAAATATATATTGCGTCCCTTCTGGGGAATGTGGCACCAGTCGGCATAGGTGGCATAGTATTTATCGAAGAGATTCTCTATGCCTGCCCGAAGTGTCAATTGATAATTGATAATGGAGAATTGGTAATTTGCCGAGAGGTTGAGTATCGTCCAGGCTGCCGTCTCTGTTTCACCATATTTCTTACCATACTTTGCCTGTCGTGCGTGGCCTTTTACTTCTGCCAAAACACTCAGTGCGCCAGTGGAATAGGAAAGTCGCGACTGATAACTCAGCGGTGCTATTAACGGCAGGTTCTCACCCTCGTCATCACGACCCAAGCTATACGTGCCTTTCGCACTCCAACGAAGTCCCTTTATTGGCTTCCACTCTGCCGAGAGTGAGGCGTTGGCAATGGTGGCATGGTCAATATTCCCATAGACCTTCACCCCCTCAGCTGCAACGGTCATCGGCGAGAGGCGCGTCTCGAACTGTCCGATGATGTAGTTCGAGAAGAAAAACGCATTGGCGTCGAGGCCAATTGAACATTGACCATCGAACATTGACCATTGATAACTCGTATTAATTTCAATAGCCGATTCATTCTTCAAGCGCGGATTACCGATATAGTCGTACTGATCGAACGTGTTGTTCAGATAATAGCCGTAAGCCTCTGTCACCGTGGGTGCCCTGCTACCCCAACCGGCTCCGATTGAACATTGACCATTGAACATTGACCATTGATAACTGGCGGCAATGCGGCCTGTTGTCTGGTGATACTGCTGCTTCATGCCTGGGAAAAAGACGCTCAGTGCCTTATAACCCTCATCATTGTTCAGTCGTTGGTGCTGCCACGAGAGTTTTCCAGAGAGACGAAGTGATGATGCACTACTGAGACGGATGTTGTCGGTCAGTGCCGCACCCACGTTCAATGTCCCCACATCGGGCCACGTCACCATATACATCGGGGCCGCACCACCAGGATACATCGTCATGTCGGCAAACAAACGGTTGTAATAGCCATCGATGTTCAACTGTGCCTGATGCAGTCCGAAGCTACCTGTCAGAAGCGAATAGGCACCTGCCGTCCAACTCTTGCCCGGCATATCCATATGTATCTCCACATCAGGGCGCTTTGTGTCGTCCATCACGTGGGTGATGTGGTTGTAATAAAGCTTTGTCTCCCACGACTCCAACCGATTGTCTTGAAACAGATGCTTGTACGATAGCGAGGTGATGAAGGCCTCAGCTTTCGCCACATCCATGTTCAGTGCGGGATAGCCCACATCGGTGGCACGATCGAAGATAAAGGTCGCCTCTGTCATATCATGCTCGGCAAGTCGCAGACCACCATTCACAAAGGCATTCACCTTTTGGAACTGTGAGAAATCCAATTTCTCACCGCCGCCAGCCTTGTAGTTGTCAGCATGACGATAGAACACACCACCATTTACATAGACACCATGCGACGAATAGGCGCCATCAGCACCGTACACCTGTAAGTGACCATTAGCCTCGTAACCTGCGGTGGCCGTTGCTGTATAAGGGTCTGCATCAAAACCAGTCTTACGCAATCTCAGGTCCAATGCTCCGCCGATATTTCCCGTGGCCTGCGGATTGCCATCCAGACCACTGTTCAGGCTGATGCTCTGCAGATTGCCGCTCTCCACGTAGCTCGTCACGGGGTCCATCTTGTCTGTGCAGGCATAGAAGATCTTCATGCCGTCGACGGTGGTCGACAGGCGTTCCGTCTGCATGTTGTTTACCATCGGTTCCCAGGCATACGACCCACGGCGCACCAGCTCAACATGGTTCAGTTCCTGCAAGTGTTCGTCGATAGAGGCCACCTGCCCCTTCGCCGACCGCTTACCGCCCTGTCGCCGCGACACGACCACCACCTCGTCCAACCGTTGTGGTTCAGTGGCGATCGTGTCAGAGAGAAATATGGTTGATAGCAAAAGAGTAATCATATCGTGACGTCCCAATAGAGCGAGCTGTAGCCATCGCTTTGGTCATCGCCCCCTGCTACGACGTTGCCTTGTGCATCGCGCACCGTCAGGTGTATGCGCCAAAGGCCTGTCATTGTCAGGTTGATGGTGCCCTGATAACTGCCGTCCGCCTGTTTTACAAGAGGTGTATTGTTAGGCGATGTGTGGTTGCCCATGTCAGGCATACGTGGGTCAATGTCCACCGTGAAGGTCTCTGTAGCAATCTGATAGGGGTTCGTTGCTTTTTCACTTTTCTTCGACACATAGGCCTGAATCTCGTTTGTGCCCGTCTTCCAATCGATTGGGTTTACTAACGAGAGAAAGTACGTGTCAGAGCCTATCTTGAATGACTTCAGCCACACATGACCGTCGGGCAGCGCATTCACGACGATGTCCTTTTTCTCGATGCCGCCCTTACTGCCCAGCACCTGTGCGTCGTACGACAACGTCCATGAACCTGCCTCGCTGGTGTTCATCAAGAATGACACCCAACTGCGCTTCACGGCCAGATAACCGTCGTTAAAACTTGCGGCCGCAGGACCTACGGGTGTGCTGTGATACATATCCATCTTTACCATGTGCATCAGGGGGGTGATACCCGTCAACTCGAAGTTCTTGATGTAGTTACCCGTCGACTTCTTAGTAGCCACGAAGTAAATCTCATTGTAACCCGTATGGAACGTGCCCGCCTTGGTATAAGCATAGACGTTGTATTTGCCGTCAATCTCCGTTGTCAGTTCCGGTATGATCTTCACTGTCTGGAGGAACCTGTACACCTGCAGAGCCTCTTCGGCCGAGCAGCAGTCTATATCGTCGGTGATGGTAATTCCTGGAATCTCAATACCTGCCAAAACGCCGTCGTCGTTACTGTTACAAGCTGTCAGCGCAATAGCGAAAATAACCAAAAACAATCCTTTTACAATCTTCTTCATAACCTTAATCCTTATTATTATATTACTTCTGATTTGACAGTGCAAAGGTACGGCGATTTTCCCACTCCCACAATCGCACAAACACGGCATTCTGCATACCATACATGGGGTATGTATCGGTAACAAAAAAAGAGCACCCTGATGGATGCTCCTTCTGTTTTATCCTATTGACAATTAATAACCAGGATTCTGAGCGATTCCGAGGTCTTCGCCGTGCAGACCCGTAGGGATGGGCTGACGATAGTGCTTACCACGAATGTTGTTATACTTGGCCACGAGGTGGTTGTGTACCTTGGTAAAGTAGGCTTCCTGATCAGCATTGTAGGTGTTACCAAGAGCGGTCTTCCAGTCGTCTGCGAAATGCTTGTAACCAGATACTTTCTTCACGCTACTGATGAGATCCTTCCAACGGTAGCTGTTCAGCACAGAGAACTGCTCATAAGTGAACTCATAGTCCCACTCGCGTTTGATCTGGTCGAAGGTAGGAGCGCTGACGGTCTCGATACCAGCACGAGTGCGAAGCTGGTTGAATGGCTCAGCAGCCTCAGCATTGCGACCCAGCTGCACAAGGGCCTCAGCCTTGATGAGCAGCACCTCGGCGTAGCGAATCTCGATGCGATCGACGCTGTTTTTGGTGATCTCGAGGTTCTCGCTGTTCTCATAACTCTGGTCTACGCCCTTGCCATTGATGGGTGTGTAGACTGGAGAGTAGTAGTGGTAGGTCTTACCATCAGCGGGGTTCTTGATTTCCACGAAGTAGGTCTCAGCCAGACGCTTGTCGTTGGGCTGCTCAGCTTTCCAGTCATCGTAGAGGTTATCGTCAGCCACCTCGGTGTGATTCTGGGTGTAGCCATTGCCGTTCTCACCGTTCTGGAAGGGGAAGGTCCATGAGCAGTGTGTCTGGTGGTTACCCTGGGCATCAATCTTGTCACCGTCGTGCGCAATGGTGAAGAGGTGCTCGTTGGTGCCGCGCTTGTTGCTCTCGTATTCGCGACCATAGAGTTTGTTATATTCGGGGTCGAGCTTCAGCAAACCACTGCTGATAACCTTGTCGGCATACTCGATGGCCTTCTGCAAACGACTGTCGGTCTTCGAGAACTGAGGATCGGCCTGTCCGTTAGCGATGGCCTGCACCTCGGCAGCAGAGAGGGGATTGTCACCCCATACGAGATAGGTACGGGCGAGCAGGGCCTGGGCAGCCTGACGAGAGGGCACGCGAGGATCGCCATCGTAATTCTTCAGCAGCGACTCGGCGTCGGTCAGGTCGGTGACGATCTGGTTGAACACCGTGTTCAGATCCTGACGCTCGGTTGTAGAGCCGCCTTTCTCTGTGAATACGGGAACCTCACCCCACAACTGTGCCAGCTTCAGATAAGCCAAGGCACGTAGGAACTTAGCCTTACCCACAGCAGCATTGTAGCCAGCCTGAGATACCTTACCGGCTTTCAGTGAATTGTCGATGGTGGTGATGGCCTCATTGTCCTGAGCGATACCCAGCAGCAGGTGGTTGAATATCTTAACCTGATACCAGGTGGTAGGCTCCTGCTCGAAACGGCTGTTCACAGGACCAGCCTCGCTCTCTTCGCCCTCGAAGGAAATGAGTTTGTTACTGTTCAATTCGATGATAAACGAGAACGACGACGAGAGAGGCTGCCAGTGACTATAGACACCATTGACGAGCGAGAGGGCGCTGGCATCATCGGCCACGACATTCTCATCGGTCACTTGATTGTTATTACTACTGTTGTCGATGTCATCATTGTTGCTTGAGCATGATGCGAAACCAAACGAAAGGGTTATTGCCAAAGCGGCATTGAGTAAAATGTTTGTCTTCTTCATACTTAAATCTCCTTTTTACTTTTAGTTAATACTCTAATTTGTTATAATGTTATGTTAATTCCGAATACAAAACTGCGCGATGAGGGATATGCGCCTGCATCGGTGCCGCTGGCCACCTCAGGGTCGTAGCCCTTGTAGGAGGTGATGGTGAAGAGGTTTGCGGCAGTGGCGTAGACGCGGATGCCTACAGGAACACTCTTGATTTTTGGCAGACGGTAGCCGATGGTGAGGTTACGCAGTTTCAGATAGCTGGCGCTCTGCACGTAGCGACTGTCGATATAGCCAAAGGGACGGGCGTTGCTGGCCAGAGGCAGGGTGTTGCCACCACGCTCGGGTGTCCACGAGTCCTTGACGGTGCTGAGCACGTTATAGGAATCGTTGGTCAGTTCCAGACGACGGCCCAGGGCGTTGTAAACCTCATTGCCATAACTGCCGGCGAAGGATGCCGAGAAATCGAGATCGCGCCAAGTGAGCAGTGTGGAGAAACCGTAGACGAGGTCGGGCTGGATGCTACCGAGAATCACACGGTCGTTGCCATCAATGCGATTATTTCCATCAGTATCCTCGTATTTCAAGTCTCCTGACTTGGGTGTCAATCCGTTGACGGTGGGCAACAGGCTCACGTCCTCGCCTTGCTGCACGATGCCAATGAATTTCAGTCCATAGAACGAGCCAAGGGACTCACCTTTGCGAAGAATCATCTGGTTGTCTGAGCCCTGAATGACATTGTTCGTGGTACCCATATCGGTGATCTCGTTATGGTTGTAGGCAACATTGGCCGAGACCGTCCAATTCAGATGCTTCCTCTGGATGAGTGTCGTACTGACAGCCAACTCCACGCCCTTGTTCTCCACGTTACCCACATTCTGCAACTGGGTGGTGACACCTGCTGAAAAGCCCATCGGCACTACGAGCAGCAAATCGCTGGTCTTCTTATAGTAAGCATCGAAGACAATGTTCACGCGGTCTTTCCAAAGGCCGAGGTCGATGCCGAAATTATAGCTTGCAGTGGTCTCCCAATTCAGGTCGTCATTGGCAGCATTCTGCTTAGAGTAACTGCTGCTACCGCCGTAGGAACCTGTGGCGTAGGAAGTGGAGAAGGCATAGTCGCTAATCTCCTGGTTGCCCACCAATCCGCCCGAAAGACGCAGCTTTAAGTAATCAATGCTGTGGTTACGGCGCAAGAAACGCTCTTTATCGACGTTCCACGACAGACCTAATGAAGGGAAATAGCCCCAGCGGTGACCTGCCGAGAAGCGGCTGCTATTGTCGGCACGGAAAGTGGCAGTGGCATTGTAGCGGTCGTTCAGCGTATAATTAACGCGGCCGATGATTGAGTTGAGCGATGACTCACTGATGCCCGTCTGTGGCGTGTAGATCTCAGAACCGTCGCCCAGATTGTACTGTTTCAGACTCTCGTTGGTGAAGTGGTTGGTGCGGATGGCACTATAAGTTGAGGTCTGTGTCTGACGGGTGTAGCCGCCCAAAGCTTCGATATGATGGTGACCGAAGTCATGCTCGTAGGTGGCGGTGTACTCCTGCTGCCACACATCGGTCTGACGGTTACCCGTACCACCGATACCCTGTGTGGCGAGACCCAAAGAGGTGTAGGCCCCAGAGAAGTAGTTCTGAGTGAGCTTCTCACTGTTCAGACCTACGGTGGCTTTCAGAGTCAGGTGTCCTATCTTATAGGTAGCCCATACGTTGCTCAACAGATAGTTGTTGATGTTCTCTGCCACACTCTCTTTCAGGTCGTAAACTGGGTTGGCAGCATGGTCGCCAATAGCAAAGTAGGCATACTCATAGGGGTTGCTGAAGTTATATGAGCCATCAGGGTTGTAGACACTCACCACTGGCGGCATCAGCAGGGCATAAACAAAACTATTGGTGATGCCTGCTGAGAAGGGTGATGAGTTGAAGACCTTCTCCTCGGTAGTAGTCAGTCCGCTCTGCTTTGAACGTCCGTATGTGGCGTTGACGCCGAAGTGCAGGTTCTTTTGCAACTCCCACTCTACGTTGGTATGGAAATTATAACGTTGGAAACCTGAATTCAGGATGATGCCATCCTGATCGGTATAGTTGGCTGAGAAGGCGTAGCGGTTCTTCTCCGTACCACCGTTGATGCTCAGTTCGTGGGTCTGCTGAATGGCGGTACGCAGCACAGCGTCCTGCCAATCAGTGCCTTTGCCCAGTGCAACAATCTCGGCATCCGTGTAGCCGCCCTTGTTGCTAAAGTAATCCTTCTGGTATTGTGCCCATTCGCTGGCGTTTAAAAGATCGAGCTTCTTAGTCACACTACTCACGCCAAGGCTATAGTTATAAGCAATGTGGACCTTGCTCTCACCCAACTTTCCTTTCTTCGTGGTGATGAGGATCACACCATTGGCACCACGCGAACCGTAGATGGCTGTAGCAGAGACGTCCTTCAACACCTCAATGCTTTCGATGTCGTTGGGATTGATGGTGGCCAAGGGATTCAGGCTGCCCTCAATAGCTCCGATGCCTGTGGTGCTGTTGGCAGCATCCTTGAAATAGATAAAACCATCGACCACGTAAAGAGGTTCGTTCGAGGCATTGACAGAGTTGCCACCACGAATACGAATATGACTATCGGCTCCAGGCTGTCCGCTGCTCGCAGTCACGGCTAGTCCTGCTACTTGTCCGCTCAGTGCACCATCAAGTGTTGGCGCGGGAGCCTTCTCGAAGATATCGGCCTTGACGGTGGTCACACTACCTGTCAGCTGATTGCGCTTCTGAGTACCGTAGCCTATCACGACAACCTCGTCCAACTTATTGGAATTATCGATAAGTGCTATCTCCACAGGCTCTTCGAAGTCGTAGACATCCACGTCTATCGGACGATAGCCCACGAATTCTACCCTTAGGGTCAATGGGACTTCCTTTTTCGTCTGCAAGGAGAAATTACCATCAATATCAGTAACAACACCCTGGCCTTTTTCACTCTTCACAAGCACCGATGCTCCTATCAGCGACTCACCGTTGCGAGCATCTTTGATGTGACCCGTTATCAACCCCTGCGCCAGCGCATAAAGGGGGCTGATTGCAACGAGTGTTGCAATAAACAATCTCTTTACCATAAGAATTATCCTTTCCTTACCTTTTTACCTAAAAATAATCTTACTTTAATGCTGTCAATGTGTTCTGTATCTTATCAATCTGGATACTCGTCTCTTTTTTATCAAGGTTCAGCAAACCATATTCATGATTATATTTTGTACCATTCACAAGCACCCATTGCATGAAGCGGTTGACGGCTTCGTCGGCATCATTGAATGTAATGCCAACCTTTTCGATGGTCACCTCCGCAGGTTTGCCATTCTCCAAAATGTTGAGTACATCATCAAGTGTGCCGTTGTCACTGAAACTGCTTTCGAGGTCCTTCTTCAGGTCGAGACCTACGAGCGACAGATCACTCTTCAGGTGACGGCTCTTCAGATCGAAGATGTTCGACAGAGCGTTGAAGGTCACACCAAATGGATCTTTCGAAACGGCGGTGTTCAAGAACAAATCGTCACCAGAGATACGCTTGCCTCTGAAACTACTGCTTTCTTCGCCAAAGTTGTGGGCAAACGATGAGGCTACTGATGAAGCATTGCTACCACTATAAATAATAATGTTCTCGAAAGCCTTGATCTTCTTCACATCCTCATCAAAGTCGTCGTTCAGGAAGAAGAGCTGCTTCAGTTTCTTCGCATTCAGGTGCTTGCCCTCCAATAGCCGTGCTGCCTCAGAACTGCGGGCAGTAATAGGCAGTACGGCTGTTTCTCCTATATATAACAAATGGCAAAAGTCTTTTGTGTCGGCTTCCTGATGATCAATGGTGATCGTGAGGTCAATATTTTCCTGACCCTTGGCTATCTGGAATTCCACGCCAGGCTCGGTTTTAGCGTATTCCTCAATCCATTTTTCTACCAGCGGACGTGCAAAGCGTGGAGCCTTTATCGTGCGTACATTATTATTGGTACTATTCTCTTCTGCCCAAACACTACTTAGTCCGAGGCTCAAAAATAAAGCTATTGTAAATGCTATCCTTTTCATCTTTTTACGTTTTATTTGTTTGACGGTGCAAAGGTACGGCGATTCTTGTGCTCCTACAATCCCACTAATGGGGCATTCCATATACCATGTGTATGGTATTTAGGCTTTTTTACGTTATTTTTGGTGCATTTTTGGGGTAAAAGCAGTACCTTTGCACACGAAAAAGAATAATAATGGCAATAGATAATGCTATATTCAGACGCTCAGAGTTATTGCTCGGCAATGAGGCAATGGATTGTATCGCCCAAAAACGGGTTATTATCTTCGGTGTGGGTGGCGTCGGCTCATGGTGCGCAGAGAGTCTGGTGCGCAGCGGCATCCGACAGTTGACGATAGTGGACTCCGACCGCGTATGCATCACCAACATCAACCGCCAGTTGATGGCGACGACGAAGACGGTGGGACAGGTGAAGGTGGATGCCCTGAAGGAGCGTCTCCTCACCATCAACCCCCTGGCAGAGATTACGGCTCTGCAGCAGATTTTCAATGAGGAGACTGCGGAGGAGTTTGACCTCGACACCTACGACTACATCATCGATGCCATCGACTCGCTGAAGGACAAAGCGCTGCTGATTCTGATGGCTTGTCGTACAAACGCCAAACTCTTTTCATCGATGGGCGCAGCCCTAAAGCTCGACCCCACGCGTATCAAGGTGACGGAGTTCTGGAAAGTGCAGGGCGATCCGCTGGCACGCGCGCTGAGAAAGAAATTCAAGTCGCAGAAGCAATTCCCCAAGCATAAATTCCAATGTGTCTATAGTGACGAACTTTTGGAGAACAAAGGCCATAATGCTACTTGTGGGACAGAGCAGTGTATGTGCCCTAAAGCGAAAAATGGTCCAGGCGACCCCAGTCTCCTGAACCATGAATGGTGTTCTGCAAAAGCCCAAATCAACGGTACTCTTGCCCACATCACCGCCATTTTCGGCTTCATGCTTGCTGGGTTGGTGATTCAAGACGCTACACCCTAATGGTATCACAAAAACTATAATGATTATGAAGAGAATGTTTTTCTGCCTCATGGCAATGATGAGTGTGCTGACAATGACAGCACAGAGTAGTATTTATGATTTCAAGGTAAAGGATGACGTAGGACAGGAGGTTTCGCTCTCTGACTACAAGGGCAAGGTGCTGCTGATTGTGAACACCGCGACCCGATGCGGATTCACACCTCAGTACAAGGACTTGGAACCGCTCTACCAGAAGTATCACGCACAGGGCTTCGAGATTCTCGACTTCCCCTGCAACCAGTTTGGCCAGCAGGCTCCCGGCACGATTCAAGAGATTCACTCGTTCTGCACGGCCAACTTCGACATCCATTTCCCGCAGTTCGACAAGATTGATGTGAATGGCGAGAATGCCCATCCGCTCTACACTTGGCTAAAGACACAAGCTGGCGGCGGCGACATCAAGTGGAACTTCACCAAGTTCCTCGTTGGGCGCGACGGCAAGGTCATCAAACGCTACGAGTCGCGCGATCAGATTGCCACCATCGAGGCTGACATGCAGACGGAGGTCAATCCCGTGCTGAGTAACATGATGGCGCGTCGCTCCATCCGCAAGTACCTCGACAAGCCTGTTGAGCACGAGAAGCTGGAGATTATCGTGAAATGCGGTATCAATGCCCCCAGTGGCATGAACCGCCAGCCGTGGATTGTCCGCGTGGTGGAGGATCAGAAGCTGATAGCCGACGTGAACGAGGTGTTTAAGCAGGAGAACCCTGAGCAGGTCGCCCGCGACAAGGACTTCAAGAATATGTTCCGCAATGCGCCGAACCTTATCTGCGTCTGCACGCCCACCAATGGTGGTGGCGAACTGGATGCAGGATTGCTGGGCGAAAACATGATGCTAGCGGCACAATCTATGGGATTAGGCACCTGTTGTCTCGGTGGTCCTGTGCGCTTCCTGCTGTCGAACGAGAAATGCAAGTTCTTCCTTGACCGCCTCGACATCCCCGCTGACTACAAGCTGAACTACATCCTTGCCATTGGCTATCCCGACGAGCAGCCCGACGCCAAGCCTCGCGATGCTTCGAAGGTGAAGTACATCAAGTAAGCCATGATTATAGATGTACCTCCTTATTCACCACCTCCCCGTTCAAAATCTTGAAGGAGTTCAGATGAATGCCTTCCTGAAGTGAAAGAATGGCATAGCGGATGGTGGGGTCGTTGGCCAAGCGGAGGTCTTCTTGTGAGGGACGTGAGGGCGAGGCGGGATGACTATGCCAGTTGGCGAGAATCTTCAGACCGTTCTGACGAGCGTATTTCAATGCCGCAAACTGATCCTTCGGGGCAAAAGAGAAGTGCTCTGGCGAGTGGTCTATGTTCTCCATCCAGTAGTTCTCAGTCACTACGTCGCCCTCCTCACCACTAATGCCCAGCAGGTAACCGCACGTCTCATTCGGTGCGTCCTGCTGGGCTTGGCTTACTAATTTATCAATAACTGTCTGTGGAATCTTCATCACTTAGTGGTTTTTGAGGTCGCAAGCGGCCTGTTCATAATCTATCAGACGATCGATGGTAGGGTTCGTGCCGCAGATGGCGCACGAGTCGCGATGCTTCACAGGAACGGTGCGAAACTGCATGGTCTTGGCATCGAAGGTGAGCAGACGATTTGTCAGCAGTTCGCCGATGCCTGTGAAATACTTCAGTGTCTCAGCGGCCTGGATGGTGCCCAGCATACCAGCGATGGCACCGAGGACGCCTGCTTGAGAGCAGGTGGGTACTGCTCCCACGGGAGGCGGTTCCTTAAACATACAACGGTAGCAAGCTGTGCCAGGCAGATGGGTAAACGTCTGACCGTTAAAGCGCAGGATGCCGCCGTGCGAGAAGGGTTTGCCCGCCATCACACAGGCATCGTTGATGAGGAACTTCACGGGGAAGTTGTCCGTGCCGTCGACGATGAAGTCGTACTCCTTGATAATATCGAGTGCGTTCGACGAGTCGAGGAACTCGTAATAGGTATCGACCTTCACGTCAGGGTTGATAGCCTTGATCTTTTCCTCAGCACTCTTTACCTTAGGCACACCCACGTCTTTGGTGAAGTGGATCACCTGACGCTGGAGGTTGCTTAAATCCACCACATCGGCATCCACGATACCGATGGTACCGATGCCCGCAGCAGCGAGGTAGAGAGAGACGGGAGCACCTAGTCCGCCGGCACCCACTACGAGCACACGCGCGTTCATTATCTTCTCTTGTCCCTCCACGCCGACATCCTGCAAGAGGATGTGCCGCGAATAGCGCTGTATCTGTTCTTCTGTAAAATCTATCATCGTGCTCCGCCTCCCATGAAATACAGGAAATCGACCTTGTCGCCTTCCTTCAGTTGAATACTCTCCCAGTCCTCGCGCTCGGCATACTCCTCGTTCACCTGCACGCTGACCATCTCGGGCTGCAGCACGTTCTGCTGCTGAATCAGTTCACTTACATTGAGCGGCAGGCTCACTTCCTGCGCGTCTCCATTTACATAAATTTTTGTCATAATCGTTTGAGTTTGAATTCGTCTGCAAAGGTACGGCGAAATCAGCACTCCCACAATCCCATAGGGATGGTAAATCGCATACCATATCAAGGGTATGCAGAATGCCATGAACGTGCGATTGTGGGAGTGCGAAAACTGCCGTACCTTTGCACCCAGAACTCAAACGTTATTTTTATGGCAGAACAAAAGAAATTAAGCATCATCGCTTTCAGTGGCGATTTCGACAAACTGACAGCAGTATTTACATTAGGTACGGGCGCGGCGGCGGTAGGCTACGAGGTGAACATCTTTTTCACCTTCTGGGGTCTCGACGCCATCAAGCAGAAGCAGGGCCGCTCATTCACAGGTGGCAATTGGCTGACGAAACTCTTCGGCTTTATGATGGGCGGTCTGAAGGTCACTCCCACGAGCCGTTTCAACTTCCTCGGTGCAGGCCCGAAGATCTTCCGCTACCTCATGCGCAAGAACAACGTGGCGACCCTTGAAGAACTCGTCGAGGCAGCCAAGGCCCTCGGCGTCAACCTCTATGCCTGTGAGATGGCGATGCACGTGCTCGGTCTGAAGAAAGAGGACTTCATCCCCGAGGTGAAGGACGTGCTCGGCGTAGCATCGTTCCTAAACCTCAGCGAAGGTGGACAGACATTATTCATTTAAAAAGGTAAGGATATGGCAACAAAAGTATTAGACATCACGAAGGAGCATTGCCCGATGACCTTCGTCAAAACCAAGATCGAGCTCTCGAAGCTCCAGCCGGGCGACATTCTGGAAGTACTGCTCGCAGAGGGCGAACCACTCGACAACGTGCCCCGCAATGCTAAGGAACAGGGCTATAACGTTCTCTCCGTAGAACATGTGGAAGGAACAATACATAAAGTAACAATAAAAAAGTAAAACACTTAAACTCAAACGATTATGGCAGATTCTAATTTACAGCGCAGTGTGACCACTGCTACCGCCAGAAGACTGGCAACCACCACCAAGACCGCCCCACAGATGGGCTCTATCACTCCGAGATTACTCCTGAAGTTATTGCCCTGGGTGCAAGTCAGCGGCGGCACGTTCCGCGTGAATCGCACGAAGGTCGAACTTCGTAAGAACGACCGCTTACCCATCCAGTATGTGAATGGCGTGCCTTCGTTTACGGCAAAGAACCTAAAAGCGATCCCCCTCTTCTCCGAGTTCGACGACGAGATACTGAACCGTCTGGTCAGTTCGTTCGAGGCGAAGGAGGTAGATGTCGATAAACTCTTCGTGGAGGAGGGCAAAGATAAGCAGCGCTTCTTCATCGTGGCCAGCGGACAGGCCGAGGTCATCAGCAAGGGCCCTCACGGTGAGGACTTGCGGATTGCCCTGTTAGGCGACGGCGAATATTTCGGCGAGGCCGATCTGCTGGATGAGCAGGAGTCGACCGTCAGCGTCCGCGCCATCACACCGACCACATTCCTTGGCCTGAAGTTGAAGGAGCTGATCAAGTTCATCAAGGAGGTACCTGACTTCCGCGAGACGTTCGAGAAAGCGGTTGACAAGCAGCTGCGCCTGAAGGCATCGGTGAATGACAACGGCGAGAAGCACATCGATCTGGTGAGCGGACATGAGGAGGACAACATCATCCCCGAGACCTACATCGACTACGAGGAGAATCCGACGGAGTATTCACTGAACACGCTGCAGACGGTGGTTCGTGTGCATACCCGCGTGAGCGACCTTTATAATAATCCCTACAACCAGTTGGAGGAACAGCTTCGTCTCTCGATTGAGAGCATCAAGGAACGCCAGGAATGGGAACTCATCAACAACAAGCAGTTCGGCTTGCTGGCTGCTGCTAATCCCGCTTACCGCATCACCACGCGCTACGGCTCACCCACACCCGATGATCTCGACGAACTGCTCTCATTGGTTTGGAAGGAGCCTGCTTTCTTCATCGCCCACCCAAGAGCCATCGCCGCTTTCGAGCGTGAATGTACGTGGCGCGGTGTACCGCCTGTGACAACGGATTTGTTTGGTACCAGAGTGATTCTGTGGCGCGGTGTTCCCCTGATTCCATCAGACAAGGTAGAGGTTGAGGGCCAGTATCTGACAGGTCGCGGCGTCGGTACGACGAAGATAATCCTCGTTCGTGTCGGTGAGAAGAACCAGGGTGTCATCGGTCTGCACCAAAGCGGCATCCTCGGCGAGATTGCCCCATCGCTTTCAGCACGCTTGATGGGTCTTGACAAGTTCGGCGTGGCCTCTTATCTGCTCACGAAGTACTTCTCGTTAGCCGCCCTTACCGACGATGCCATCGCCGTGCTCGAGAACGTCGAAGTTGGCTATTATCACGATTATCAGCATCGAAATAAGGTTGAGAAATAATGATAGATATTCAGAATATTAACGGATACGGTATACAAGATCCTGGGTTCGAATTGCTGAGGCAGGTAGCGCAGAAGTACTGTCCCGAGGAGCTTCAGGCGGAGAGACAGGCGGTCCTACCTGACGAGACGCTGAATCTCACCGAGCTGGAGACAGCCTTCAATGCGCTGTTGGCGGGCGGTAGCGGCTATGGCGATCTGCCCTATATCGGCGACGTGGACGCCCATACCTCAGCTCTTCCCAAGGACGACGGCTTCGGCATCGGCATCCCCGAGACGCAGAAGCTGCGCGACCTGCACTACGAGGAGGCCGACACGCTGAACTCGGAGCAGATCAAGCGCGACTTCCCCGTGCTCAATCAGAAGGTGAACGGCCACGACCTCGTCTGGCTCGACAACGGCGCAACGACGCAGAAGCCAAACCAGGTCATCGACAAGATCTCGGACTATTACCGTAATTATAATAGTAACATCCATCGCGGGGCGCATACACTTGCTGCCCGTGCGACGGATGCCTACGAGGAGGCACGCGAAAAGGTGCAGCGGTTTATCAACGCCGCCACCAGCGAGGAGATCATTTTCGTACGTGGCACCACCGAGGGTATCAACCTCGTAGCGCAGACCTACGGCCGACAGTTCATTACACCAGGCGATGATGTGATTGTCTCAGAATTGGATCATCACGCGAACATCGTACCTTGGCAGCGTGTGGCTCAGGAGCGTGGCGCAACCCTGCGCGCCATTCCCACCGACCAGAACGGCGACCTTATTCTCTCTGAATTCGAGCGCCTCATCACGCCTCGCACAAGGTTCGTATCAGTGGGCCATGTGAACAACACGTTTGGCACTATCAACGATGTGAAACGCATCATCGAGATTGCCCATTCACACAACATCCCTGTGCTGATTGATGGTGCTCAGTCCATCGCCCATACACCTGTCGATGTGCAGGCTTTGGGTGCCGACTTCTTCGTGTTCAGCGGACATAAGATCTACGGTCCCAACGGTATCGGTGTGGTTTATGGTCGCAAGGAACTGCTCGACAAGATGCAGCCTTGGCAAGGTGGTGGTAATATGATCAAGGACGTCACCATTGAGCGTACAGAGTACAACGTACCCCCTGCCCGCTTCGAGGCAGGAACACCCAACGTGGCTGATGCTATAGGACTGGGTGCAGCCCTCGACTATGTGTCGCACATCGGTCTGCGCAATATCGAGAATCATGAGCACCAACTGACGGAGTACGCCCGTGAGCAACTCGCCCAGATTCCTGGCTTGACGCTCATTGGCAATCCCAAGAACCGAGTCTCAGTCGTGAGTTTCGTCCTCGACGGCATCCCCGTTCCAGAAACAGGTACGTTATTAGATAAGGAGGGCATCGCAGTGCGTGCTGGTCACCACTGCGCCCAGCCCGCCCTCCGTGCCCTGGGCTACGAAATGAGCGTCCGTCCCACCTTCGCCCTCTACAACACCCGCGAAGATGTCGACAAACTCGTGATTGCAGTACGAAAGATTGTTGGACAGAGATAATATGCAGTACGAAACGAAAATATTGACGACGAAGTATCAGAAACCTGATGCATACGGGGCATTGTCGATGCCCGTCTACTATACGGCGGCGTTTGAGTTTGAGTCTGCCAAGGCCATGGGCGACGCGTTTTGCGGTCGTTCCATGGCCCCGTCGTATGCCCGCATCACCAACCCCACGGTGACCTATTTAGAGGAACGCGTGCGGCAACTGACTGGGGCAACAAGCGTGACGGCACTTAACACAGGTATGGCCGCCATCCACTATGCCCTCACGGCTGTCAGTGCGGCAGGACTCAACATCGTGGCATCGAAGCATCTCTTTGGTAATAGCGTTTCGCTGATTCGCGACACGTTGGGCAATTTCGGCATAGAGCCGCGCTTTGTCAATTTCACCAAGCCTGAGGAGGTAGAGGCACAGATTGATGACAAGACCTGTGCCCTCTTCTTCGAGATCATTACCAATCCGCAGTTGTTCGTGGCTGACATCCGAGCGCTGGCCGACATCGCTCACAAGGCCGGTGTGCCCTTGATTGCCGATACCACCATCGTGCCGTTCTCCACCTTTCGTGCCGTCGATTTCGGCGTGGATATCGAGGTGGTGTCGAGCACGAAGTATATCTCTGGTGGTGGTACGGGTCTCGGTGGCTTGCTCATCGACTACGGAAAGTTCGATTGGTCGCTGTCGCCCTCCCCTGCCCTGCAGGCTCGCATAAAAAAGGTCGGCAAGAAACAGGCATTCACAGCTCGTGTCAAAATGGAACTCATTACGAACCTCGGTGCACTGATGACACCTCAGGCGGCCTACATGGAAACCCTTGGTCTCGACACCCTCGATATCCGTTTCCGTCGTCAGGCAGAGACCACGCTGTGGCTCGCGAAACAATGTCAGCAACTGCCAGAGATCAAACGAGTCAACTATACTGGTTTGGAGGATAATCCCTTCTACGAACTCTCGAAATCACAATTCGGCCCCTTGCCTGGTGCCGTCTTCACCATCGACCTCGAATCGAAAGAGGCAGCATGGGCGTTCATCGACAAGCTCCAGATCATCCGTCGTGCCACGAACCTCTTCGACCGCAAGTCGCTGGCCATCCATCCCGCCTCGACCATCTTCGGTCTCTTTACCCCCGAACAATGTGCGGAGATGTCTGTCCCCGACACCACCGTCCGCCTGAGCATTGGTCTCGAAGCCGGTGAGGATTTGTTGGAAGATATTGCTCAATCCCTCACATAATCTTCGGAATCGCCTTTGTATAAAGGGGTTTGAGGATGTGAGGGATGAGGGATTTTAGCGAGCAGTATTCACGTTGCTAGTGAGCAGTATTCACACTGGCAGCGAGAATACTGCTCGCTTAACCGTAGCTGATAGCCAGTCATTGCCTACCTGATCATCAATCGTAGCCAACTTGGTCACTTCCCAATACTCAGCCCTTATCATTCAGCAAAGGCCCATTCTCCCTAGTTATGCCGTTTTTGCGCCCTAGGCAGGCAGCAAATTTTTCTTAGGTAGTTCTCTCATAACGATCTAACACATCGTGAGCATGAATACATTGCGAAAAATTTCGTTGCGAAAAATTTCGTTGCGAAAAATTTCGCATAACATTTGGAGGTATCAAACATTTGTTGTATCTTTGCAGCAAAAAGGTGCGATATGAAGAATCCATTTAAGTTCGGTACACTTGTCGATGACGAGTTCTTTACTGATAGAGTCAGCGAATTGGAGAGTATCCAAAGAATGCTTGACAGCGAAAACCATCTAGTGCTCATCAGCCCACGTAGGTTTGGAAAATCAAATCTTGTGGCTAAAGCAGTGAAAGCATCCGGACGTCCTTCCATATCACTCAATCTGCAAAACATGCTCAGCATTGAGGATTTTGCTTCAAAGATCCTACGTGAGCTTTTCCGTCTGTATCCATTAGAGCGCATCAAGCATTTAATGACGCATTTCAGGATTGTCCCAACAGTATCTACTAATCCCATTACTAATGGTGTTGACGTGTCATTCCAGCCAGTCATTAATGGCATTGTCCTTCTGGAAGACGCAATGGCTCTGCTCGAAAAGGTGAGTACGGAGGATAAGAAGTTAATAGTTGTCTTTGATGAATTCCAGGAGATTATGAATATTCGCAAGGGATTGGATAAGCAGCTACGCTCTATCATGCAAGAGCAGCAGCACTTGAACTATATCCTGTTGGGTAGCCAAGAGTCAATGATGACAGAGATTTTCGAACGAAAGAAGTCTCCTTTCTATCATTTTGGAAAGTTGATGCATCTGAATAAGATTCCATACGAAGATTTCAGAACCTACGTGGCAGAGCGGCTGCCATTAAAAGATGGAAAGTCTCAAGACAATATTGTCGATGAGATACTCTCCTTTACAGGTCTTCACCCTTATTACACCCAGCAGTTGAGTGCTCAGGTTTGGGAGATAATGACCTATGACCAGCACTTCGATAATGTTGTCGATGAAGCCATCGGTGCCATCGTCCAGACTCACGATCTGGACTTCGAACGTCTCTGGCTCAGTTTTAATCGCACAGACCGTTTTATCATGCAGAGTCTGAGTAACAATAATAACCCTTTGCAAAATCGTCAAATGGCTACCAGTACCACATTCAGCGCCATCAAACGACTGATGAAAGCTGGCTATGTGATACGTGTAGAGGATTATGAGATTGAAGACCCATTCTTCAAAGCTTGGATTATAAAGACATGCATATAGAATATCAGATTAACCAAAGTGGCATCTGGCAGACTCGATGGAAATAATAATTCATCCGCCGTAGCTATATCCATGAGCATCGGCTATGCGTTCTAAGAGTATATATCAATGAGACGCTGCCTCACACCTCTTCGATTTGTAACTGAAACCATAAGGGCATCGCCAGCGTTTCAAGCGGCTCTCGTTTCCAGCGTAGGGCAGTCTCGTGAACAGGTGTTTGGGTGTATTACTCTCATTTGCCGTTTTATTGGGAGCGTTTCATTTTTCAAAAGAGCGAAATTGAAGCCAATCGTCTGAATATTAAGCGGTTGGCTTTGTGTTTTGTGTGAAAAGTCGGAAAAACAGGCCAAAAATGAAACGCCCTTTTTGATACAACGAATTGGAAAAATCCGTATCTTTGCACAAATTATGTTAAAAGTCACACCCTCTCGTGCAAGATTTCAGCACATTCGGGGTTGTATAAATAGAATAAGGTGTATTTCGCAAAAGAATAAATGATATGAGAATGAAAACAATAACAATTACGATGTGCTTCTTGCTGACCATAGGTTTGGCAGGGTGTAGTAAAGATGGAGAGCCGGAAATAATCCCTGTAGAGGAAGGAAATGACAATTCGTCAAATGGCTGGATGAGTGAGATGGATGAGGAAACTACTTCACTTTTTCAGGAGATTATGGGTGAATGGAAGCTTGTAGAGGCTATACCTGAAAGCCATACTCTCAGTGGCATAGATTACTTTTGCTTTTATCCAGATGGTACATGTACATATCATTCCGCTCCTGAATCAAAAACTTATCAAGGGAAATTTGACATCATTAAGGGAGATAATTGGAATGTTCCAACAACAGATTATAGGTCTCTTCCAACTAATTTTAGGTTAAGGATCTTTGGAGGTGATGAATTATGTCAAGTCTTTCCTTTTGTTATAGAGGGTAAAAAAATGCATATAAACATTTTGGGATTTACTTATATTCATACAGCCTTAATGTTTGAACGTGTGAACGACGAGCCACTGTCGAACGAAGGTAATGATTACAAACCCATTGAGCTCACGCGAGCCGAACAGGAACTGGTGACGGCTAACAATGACTTTGCCTTCAACCTGTTCCGCAAGGCAGGTCCGCGTCCGACGAATGCCGCAGATATCTGCTTTGTCGAGCCCAACAAGAGTACCATCCTCTCGCCCATCAGTATTACCTATGCCCTTGGTATGCTGAACAACGGTGCTGCTGGTGAGACGCAGGCACAGATCAACAAGGTGTTGGGTTTCGGAGAGACGGGTGCTGACGGCATCAACGCTTTCTGCCAAAAGATGCTTACTGAGGCGCCAAAACTTGATAAGTTAACAAAGGTGATGATTGCCAACACCATCTATATAAACAAGGGCTATCAGTTGAAGCCGGATTTTGTGACTAAAGCCAAAAGCTATTACGATGCAGAGCCTGAGACACGCGACTTCGCTGATGGCAAGACGATGGATGTGATTAATCAGTGGGGCAGCGATCATACGGAAAAGATGATCGAGAAGGTGCTCAACGAGGACGAGTTCAACCCATTGGCTGTGAGTTACCTGCTGAACGCCATCTATTTCAAAGGTGCTTGGGCGGAGAAGTTTGATAAGGCCAATACGAAGGATGAGGCATTCAGGAAAGAAGACAACCAAGAGGTGCAGGTGCCGATGATGCATCAAGAGCACGAGTTCAACTATACCGAGGATGAGGATTGTCAGGCACTCTGTCTGCCATATGGCAACAATGCCTATCGCATGACTATCCTGTTGCCGAAGGAAGGCAGAACCGTGTATAGTCTGGCCCAGAAACTTTCGGCTAAGACTTGGCAACGATACCAGTGGATGGGAAGCACAGCTATCGTGGATGTGAAACTTCCCCGTTTCGAGTCGAAGACGGGTGTGGACTTGAAGCCGGTCATGTCGGCACTCGGCATGCCTAACGCCTTTGACTACCGCCTGGCAGAGTTCCCAAACTTCTGCAACGTGCCGATCTTTATCGACCTGATGAAACAGGTGGCCCGTATCAAACTCAGCGAGGAAGGTACGGAGGCGGCAGCAGTCACGATGATAGGACTGTTTGAGTCGATAAATTCGACACCTAAAGAGCCCAAGCACGTGAACTTCCACGCCACAAGTCCGTTTATCTACGTCATCAGCGAACAGTCGACTGGTGCTATCTTCTTTATCGGACAATATATGGGCGATTAAGGATCACGGGGTCGGTTCTACTGATCACTTATCAAGGCAAATAACATGAGAATTAGGACAGTAATGAATCATAATCAAAATGACGGACTCCTGAAAATGATCAGAAGAACCGACCCCATGATCTTTATGAGTTCCCCTATTATAAAAAGCAAATGAAACACATAAAAGATTTCCTGATTTCTTTCATCTGTTTAGCATGTTTTAGCTGTTCGCTATCAGCATCTTCAGAGAGTAAAGTTCCAAATACTTCTGAATATATAGATAGTATAGCTGATATAAGATTAATGACCTACTATTTGGACATGAAAAGAAATCATTCATCACGAACTGCAGATACTGCATTATTGCTTGTAGATAGTCTTCTTCATATATATAAAGATGATAATTTCAAACATGCGAAATATTCTATGCAAAAAATATTATTTCTCTATATGAATAATTGTGTATCTGACGCTGTCAATTACCTGAATAATGACACTTGTAAAATCTGGGAGAAACTAGGAGGTCCATATTATAAGCAGGTTTTGGAAAAACGATTGTTAGCAATGTCCGCATATTCTCAAAATGATAAAGTTGCATATAAAAAGTATATATCTAGTATTCTATCTCTAGTCGAAAAATATATTTCAGAAAATGAAGGGGAATATTCAAAATTTATGAAGGAAGATATAAAACATCAAAGAGGAAAATTTTTGATTACGGCTACAGAATACATCTATTATTCATATTTAGTTTATGGACAAGAGGAAGCCGACAAAAGAATTAGAGAGTATGAAAGACTTTATCACATCGATAAGGCAACGGCAGATTGGCTGAAGGATTTGTATGATTTGGATTTTATGGAAACCCTTTCCATATGATCGGAATCAAGGGATCACGGAATTTCTACTGATCATTTCGTCAGATCACGGGGTCGGTTCTTCTGATCATTTTTCTGCGTTGAAAATTTGGATGTTCGAGAATAAGTTCGTATCTTTGCCCTCGCATTTGAAAACAATTGAACCGATTGATCATGGGGTCGGTTCTACTTCTATGTTGCAAACCAAATAATTGGTCCATCTTTTAGCATTGTTTAATCGTTTTATTATCGTTTTTACTTTATTATACACATATACAGCCAAGAAATCCCCCTCCAGACACGTTCTTGCTGCGTCTGGAAATTGCATAAGCAACAGGAATGCCGGATCAAACTTCTATCAGATGTAGTGAGCCGTAGCCACTCATCAGATTACTTCTTCAGATCTTGGAGTATAATGCC
>JAEEGK010001872.1_pt1 | contig 52852 bp, 43 predicted proteins | sample 8958771 | NCBI WGS metagenome assembly JAEEGK01 (sample SAMN16246547, study PRJNA631951) | gut metagenome | biome: gut microbiome; feature: rumen; material: SC-attached | host: Bos | place: Iran: Karaj | collected 2018-10 | reverse complement strand
TAGATAACTGCGGCGAACACATCAATACAGTATATGTAACTGCATACAGCATAAGCAAACGCTTCGCTTTTAGTAAGCTTAGCTTCTTTGTAAGCGCTGATAGCAGCGCACATGCCCACTGTTCCGGAGAATAGGATCGTAAATAAATCTATCACCACCGCACCGATTATCAAGCCAATTCCCCATATACTCATAACCAGTCCTAAGCATCCAAGAAGAAACATTAAGACGAAAAAAGGAATATGCACCAGCTTGATAACCTTATTGGAGTGAGCAAGATCAAGCGCTACTGTCTCACCTTTCAAGGTCTTAATAAAATTCATAACGGTAGCAATAAATGCCATAAATCCAAAGGCTCCCGGCAAAAAGAAAATAATAAATCTGCTCACGGAATCAGGCAGATACTTGGATACCAAAAACGTATAAAGCGCCACAAATATAAATATGTATGGGTACAACATTATAAAAATAAGATTTGTATTCTTTTTCATTTAAAACTTTCCTCTTTCCTTAATTAAGATCAGACTTTAAAATCTGCTATCATCACAGGCTTTCCGCTCACAAAAAATGCAGGAACAAAAGGTGATGGACTTCCGTAATAAGCGTCATAATCCCTTGAAACAGCATCAGCAGACTGCAGATAATCGGGCACAAGGTCTATTATCCCCTCATCCTTGGCACTACGCAAAACGCCCAACATCTCAGTATATCTATCAAGGTCCGCTTCCCTAAATACCGCATCATCAGAAGGATACAAAAGCACCGACACTTTCAGATCAGCCGAAGCGTTTCGTATCGCGTCAAGCTTATTATTAAGAAGCTGTGCAAAAGAGCCTTCGCATTCCGCAACTTCATTGGCTCCTATACAAAACAGAAGCCTCTTTAGCTTGTGCTTTTCGGTATTCTCATCTCCTGCTGCCTCAATCTTTTTCTCCCAGATGTCTTTACTGTCTTGCCCTGCAAAAGCGGTAAGAACTTCCACATAGCGTCTTTTGATATTCTCAGACTGAACCATGATCTTATCTGCTAAGATAACACCTGGCGAAACAACATAGTGTCCCATATTGTAGATATCTATTATATCTTCCGAAGATATCTCTGATGTGCCTGCAATGGGAACGTATATTACTTCATCAGCATATTTTATCACATTTTGCGAATAATAATAGGGCGGTATCGTAAGGCAGGGATTGGCCCCGTCATATAGATTATTTGTATAGACAATCTCAGGAGCGTGCATCTCAAGATCATAGTCCTGCCAGTTTGTATACTCAATGCCTGAAGGATAAGACGATAGCTCGACTGCTGCATCAATCTCAGTCTCAGTCATATTGATCTCACCAAGAAACCGCTTTTTCATAAAAGGAAGAGGAATTACGACTACATCTGTCTTATCATCCTTAACTGCTTCCCTGTAATACTTATCAAGAGCGGTCCACTCAAGTGGCCCAATACTAAGAAACAGAACTTCCTTCCTATCAAGAATATTCTCTTTTACTGCCGCCGATACCTCGCTAAGAGCTGATAAGCTCCGGGCACCAAAAGACTGAGCATGATGCAGTTTTGCTGCATCTGCCCCGTTTTCACTTCCAATACAATCTGCCACTAACTCATTGTATTCTTCCCATATCACATCGCAGAATCTCTGAAGAGCTCCCACAATTTTTATAGTACATTCCTTTTTCTCGCCCTTTACATTTTCTGCCAAGGTACCAAGATCCGCTGCCAGCTGCTGAAGATCTCCTACAGTCTGTGTAAAGACGTCCGCTTTGTCACCCGGATTCAAAACGAGCGAAGAGTCACTTAAAGCCTGCGCCGCACTTAAATACTGCTCTTTTGCAGCCTCAAACAATCTCTCCATCTCGGAAAGACATTCTTTAGCCATTGTCTTAAGAGAACCACTCTTATCAGGCAGCGCGCGCTCGAGCATGGACTCATCAAACTTAAATCCGGCAAAAGACTCCCCGGATATCTCTTCCATTTCTTTTCTCTGTCCTTCAAAAAAAGGATAGTTATGACCACTCCACACCTTCTTAAAAGTACAGTAATCTCCGTATCTTGAGCGAAGCATTTCATTGTAGCGTGCCGGCATCGGAATAGTCACATCCTCGAAAGGAAGCCTTACACTGTTCTCATACCAGGATTTCTTCTCTCCGGCGCTGTTTCCGTTTTTGAGAACCCACGGAAAAATCTGTCCCACGAGATTTGTTTCTTCCGGTTTTACCCTTGCCATCTGTTTTTCGGCAAGCCTGTATAATTTGACCGCGAGCTTTCTTTTTTCTTCTTCGTCAAAAGAAACTATGGGTAGTCTTACATGATACTTTCCGGATAGTTCTTCTATCTTCGAAGAAAGATAAGCTTTATCAAAATCACCATCTATAACAGTCTGAGCTATGGCAAGAATATCCATAATTTCCGCATCTCTCGCCTTTTCTTTTTCAGCATCCTCATAGAGATAATCTTTGATAAAAATATCTATTCCTACAAGCCACGGAAAGTTATTGTGCTCATCAAGGTATTTCTCCTCGAAGCACATCCTTGAGTTGTTCACCACTCTTGCCAGGAACAGCCAGTGATTTTCTTTTCTCTCATAATCGTGAATAACATAGTTCTGAGGTAGCTCTGCGTCCGCAACTTCCCTGAATCTATCGTAGTCGTCCCGAAGCATACAGATATCAAGGTCATCATCCCAGGGAACGTACCCTCCATGCCTTACTGTTCCAAGAGCTGTTCCCCAATCGGCATAATACCTGATTCCGTGCCTTGTACATATATCATCGATCACGTCAAGAACATCTAGGGCTGCAGCCCATGCCTGTTTTATCGCTGTCGGTATATAAAATCCGTTTCTGACTTCATCTCTGAAAAAATCAATTGATCGGTTCATGTTGTCCCCCATCACCCGAAAGGTATAATACTCTCACCTTCCATTTTACAAAGTTATGGGAAATACAACAATTCAAAATAGGTTTTAATTTATCACAATTATATCCGACGTCGCTACGCCGTAGAATCTGTCTACAAGGACGTATTTTCCGGGATTATACTCTCTTTTTACATAGGGAATAACCGTAAGGGGCGCCATAAGATTAGTATTTGGGAACGCCCTGACAAAAGAAATCTCTGCCTCCTTATCTTCACTGGCTACTCCGACACTTCCCCAATCAGCGGATAAAAACTGAGCGCCGCCTTGATATATGGGCTCAGAGCAATTTATCTTTCCTTCTGCCCCAAGCTTATCATCAAACGGTCTTTCCACCGGAAACGCGAAACCTCCGTCAGCCACATCTATTGCTATCCTTGTATCTATCTCATGAATTCTCTTATGCCAGCCAAAGCCTTGGGGAATAACAGTCGTCTTAACTCTTACTCCTTCCAAAGGCTCTGAAATAATCCTTACCTCATTCTCGTCCGCCTCCCAGCGCACGCATTTGGTCATATGATAGGTATCCTCCTCATGTCTTGAAACCGCAAACACATTGTCAAAGGCTCCGTCCTCCAAACCGTTCCCCCTCTGGACGCTGAAGCCAAACCTGTTTGAATACACCAATTTTTTGTACTTGGAGTCGCAATTTCCGTGTTCCATCCCCGGGTACTGACCACAGGGGAACATTGTAACGTTATCCACGCCGCCGACCTCATCATGACAAAGAATCATGTGCGGAGCCTTAAGATAACTCTTAGATGGCGGCGTAAGCTTCTTCTCCCCCATGGACCATATCCTGCTGCCTGCGGGGAACATCAAAATTAAGAAAGCCTTAAATGACCAATACGGAGACCCCGGTGCATTATATTTCTCACTCATTATCAGATTAGGATATCTGTAACCTATAGTAAGAAAGCCTTTCTCATCCCTTATGGGATACTCCATCCAGCTTCTAAAATTAGACAAAAGAATATGCTTATAAAGCTCTTCTTTTTTCTCTCCCTCGGAGATCTCTTTGGTCACAACTCTTCCGAAAAGTTCATTGGCAAGAACTTCACCGTATGTTTTGTTAGCTGCGGTTTGTCCAAGCATATCCTCTGCAAGTATTAAAGCAGGCCAAAATGCAGCATGAGCAAATCTATAGGTAAGGCTTCTGCCAAAGGGTACTTCGACTCCATCATCGGAAAACCATTTCTCATAATCTTCCGCAAAGCGTCTCCCTCTTTTAAGAAGCATCTCCTTATAAGGGCGGCCAAAAAATTTGGCAGCTTCTCCCATTTCTTTTGAAGAAGCCGTAGGCGCAAGAGCAGCCCAAATAAGTCCGTAGAAATGCATGGCAAAAGGAATATAATAATCCATCTGCCCCTCATGCCCGTCATAGTACCAGCCATCAGATACATAGCAGCCTTCTATTACCGCAAAATCCTCTACCAAAGCCTGTGTATCAACTTTAAGCCCCAGCCTTGCGAATGCCATGTTTGTAAGTATCCTAAAAAAGCGCCAGTTATTAGCATGTATTTTGTGGCTGTTTATCTGTCGCATCCATGCTTCCACCCTTATCTTTTCCTCCACGGAAAGAGGTTTCCACAGGGATTCGCCTGCAATTGATAGGGCAACACTTATAGCTGCAGTCTCTACCATCTTTTGATCGTAGTCTTCCATATTTCCCCAGAATCCGGCGCTAAAAGGATCGGTTCCGTTTCTGAGCCCTTCCAGATACAACTTTTTCCATTCATCAATTTCTTTTTTCTGTTCGGAACCAATATCTTCATTGTCGGTAGCAAAGAGAGGCCCTAGTCCCCAAAGGACTCTGGCCCATCCCTCCATTCCGGCTGCTCTCTCTCCGTAATGAGCTGAAGTGTTTCCGATCTTCAGCATGCTTTTTTCATCATTGTAATATGCCTTAAGCGGTCTTATCAGATCAAGTAGTCCTTTCACCATATCCCGCCTGGTCTTCCAAGTATTTTTTTCTGTATTCTCCATATCTTTTTACCTCACCAGAATCTCACATGGTTGTCCAAAAGCCTTGCAAGTGCTTCAAGAAAAAAATAATCGCCCCAGCTTGTCCCGACACTTCCAAGTTCTCTGTGATACATACCGTTTGTAAGAACAACGGGAGAATTCATGTCATGATTAAAATAGTTCTCATAAAGACTGCCAACTATCTCTTTTGCGGTCTTGATATATTTTTTTATCTTGATGTGATTATCAAGAAGCACGGACAATTCAAGAAGTCCGCAGGCAAAAATTGCTGCAGCGGATGAATCTCTTATGTCAGGAACCATGTCATTAAAGCTAAGATCCCAATAAGCCACCTTATCTTTTGGAAGTCTTTCCAGAAAATAATCCGCAGCTTTACAGGCAATATTAAGAAACTCCTTGTCCTTTGTATATGAATAAGAAAGGGCATATCCGTAAACAATCCACGCCTGACCTCTTGCCCAGGTTGATGAGTCTCTAAAGCCCTGATGGGTTCTGCCTTCAATTGCACTTCCCGACATGGGATCCATCAGATAAGTGTGAAAAGAAGAGAAGTCCTTCCTTACGATGGTCCTCGAAGCTGTACATGCATGCAGCATAGCTGCCTCAGCATGCTTTGGATCTTCACTCTGATATAAAAGCGGTAGATTTAGCATAGTGTCTGCAATAATGAGTACGTATGGATCTCCGGCATTCATCTTTCCCCAGGCCTGAATATAATTGCCCTTCCTGTTGAACCTGTGATAGAGCTCATCTGCTGCCTTAGCCGCGATCTCTTTTGCCCTCTTATCCTCTGTAAGTTTGTAGAGAGCAACACATGTAAGAGAATAAAGAAAGCCAAGATCATGTGAGATTCCTATGTGCTCATTAAGTCTTTTCTCAAAGCTGTCCAGATAACTCTTTTTGTCAGCTATGAACTCCTTGGCTCCCGTCAGTGAATATGCCAAAAGCATCTCTCCCGGAAAAAAAGAAGAAGTCCAAAGATTATTGTCCATCGGCTCATAGTCAAGTCGTCCGCCCTCTGACATAAGATTTGAAATATGAGGATATTTATTTTTGTATCGCTCATGATTTCTTAAAAGCTTTTCAAATATCAGTTCTGTGACTAATCGGTAGTTAATCTCTTTTTCCATATTTACTCCTTAACAGCGCCGACCATAACACCGGCGGCAAAGTACTTTTGAAGGAAGGGATACACGCACAGGATAGGCATGGTCGCTACAACAATGGTGGCATATTTGATAGTGGCGCCTACAGATTCCTGATCACCGGCACCTACCCCTGTTGTCATACCCGACAGACTATTCTGCAAAAGTATCTCCCTTAACACAACCTGAAGAGGATAACTTTCTCTGTTCCTCAATATTGTTGAAGCCCAGAACCATGAATTCCATATTCCAACGCCGTAGTAAAGGACCATTACGGCAAGGATTGCTTTTGAAAGAGGAAGGACAATGGAGAACAAAACTCTGATATGTCCGGCACCGTCGATCTGCGCTGCCTCCGTAAGAGACTCAGGAATTGAGGAAAAAGATGTCCTTAAAATGATCAGGTTGTAAGTGTTTATCATAAAGGGAATGATAAGTCCCATAAGCGTATCCGTAAGATGGAGCTGTTTTAAGTTAAGATAAAAAGGGATCATACCTCCCGAAAAAAACATGGTGAAAGTAATAAGCATCATCAGAAGATTCTTCCACATAACGTTTTTTCTGGACAAAACATATGCTGCAACAGAAGTCATCATCACCTGGATCGAGACTCCCACAACAAGCAAAAAGAGTGTATTCATATACCCTTTTAATATCATTGGGTTCTTGAACACCTTCTGATAAGCAGCATAACTAAAGCCTCGAGGCCCCAAAAGCAGGCCCGAATGCTGAGTAAGCAACCCGCTGTCACTAAAGGATGCAAAGATAACGTATAGCATCGGATACAGACATATGAGCGAGAGCACCGTCAAAAAAACATAATTGATAACGGAGAATGTTCTGTCTCCGAAACTTCTTTTTATTGTTCTTGTATTCATAAAACCTCCTACCAAAGACTGGTCTGGGTGAATTTCTTGCTAAAAGTATTTGCAAGAAAAAGGAGCACCAGATTAATAACCGAGTTGAACAGTCCGATAGCTGTTGAATAACTCCAGCCCTGCTCAAGGATACCTACTCTGTACACATAAGAAGAGATGATATCCGCAGTCTCGTAGGTTGAAGGGTTGTATAAAAGAATAGTCTTCTCATATCCGATACTAAGAAGTGAGCCTATCCTTAAAATAAGCATTATTACTATGGTGGGTGTTATAGCAGGAAGCGTTACATGGATAAGCTTTTTGAACCTGCCGGCACCGTCCACTTCAGCCGCTTCATAAAGCTGCTGATCCACACCTGAAAGGGCGGATAAGTATATGATCGATCCCCAGCCTATCTGCTGCCATATATCAGAAGCCACATAGATAGGGCGATATAGCGAAGGATCCTGCAGCAAGGGATGACTCACACCTCCGAATGCCTCGATTATCTTGTTAAAAAGACCTGTGCTCATGGAAAAATCCGTGATCATACCTGCGACCACAATAATTGAGATAAAGTGAGGCAGATACGATATTGTCTGCACCGTCTTCTTAAACACCGTATTTCTTACCTCATTAAGCAGAAGAGCCAGGATAATCGGCGCAGGAAAACCAAAAAGCAAGCTGTAAAAGCTAAGTAACACTGTATTTTTCATGAGTCTGGCAAAAAAGGGACTGGTAAAAAATCTCTCAAACTGAGCAAATCCAACCCATGGACTTCCCCAGAAACCACGTGCGGGCTTGTACTCTTTAAAAGCAATCAATGCACCGTACATGGGCTTGTATGCAAAAAGAAGGTAAAAGACAATCATGGGAATCGCAATAGCATACAACGTCCAATTCCTCTTCATGTCCTTAATAAACCTTTCTTTAAAGGATTTATTTTTGTACATAAATTTCCTCCGGATCATTTCAAAAAATGGTCTGCCTCAGAAGAGACAGACCACATTTCTTTCACATTATCGATCTTTGTAACGGGCAAGGGCAGCATTTTCTATTTCAAGCGCCTTATCAAGCCCCATGGATTCTATCGTTGAAACGTATGAATCAAAAGTGCCTATATCCTCTGTTCCGAGAATATATTTAATTGTCATCTCATCACGATATGTGCTTATCTCATTCATGATCGCAGAGAACTGATCACTCTCCTCAGAAGTGGGAGTAATGGGAGGAAGCTTATGAAGCTTACCATCATTGTCTCCCCAGACAGCGTTGGATTCCTTCTGTCCATCGTATGTATAGTACTGACGAAGATATCTTATATCCTGCACAAAAGGTCCGTTGTAGTTTCCACGAATGTACGCACTCATAGCCTGAGCCACAGGAAGTCCGTCGGGATTATTGAGAATCTGATCCGTGTACACGGGCTCGCCGGCTTCGAGTGTATAGGATTCTCCTTCTACACCAAAGTTATAGAACATGTGGCCTTCATCACTGTATGCCCAGTCAAGGAGCCTTGCAGCAGCTTCCACATTTTTGCATGATGTTGTAATTGCAACTCCCCCCTGATTAGGAACCGCATTATCGATCTGTCCCATAGCTGCTCTTTCACCCTTTTTGAGAGTGGGAACAGGTGCGGGACTAAGTGCATATTTAGGATCTGTTTCTAAAGCAGCAGTTGTCCATACTCCCATACGGCTTCCTGCCCAGCCAATAGATGCTCCGCTCGTTCCGTTTGTCATTTTGGCACTTACCTGATCAAATTGCTGAGTTGCTATATCGGGATCGATAAGTCCCTCAACATACCACTGATGCATAGTCTCAAGATACTGCTTGTATCCTTCTTCTACTGCACCGTAATGAACCTGACCGTCAGTACCCAGGTAGAAATTCCTGCAGGCATCAAAGGCATAGCAGAACGGGTTGTCATCTGTAAGAGATCCCATTGTATACTCATATGAAAAAGGTGCCTGTGCTCCCTTCTTTTCCTTAAACTGAGTAAGAACCTCGTGCCACTCATCCATTGTGGTGGGAACCTCAAGACCAAGCTCATCAAGCCAGTCCTGTCTTACCATGAGGCCAAGAGTTACCCTAAGCTGCTCATCACCACGAATGAAAGGGAACATATAGTAATGTCCCTCATCAGTTTTGACCATTCTGTCGATATCGGGATTCTTTTCCAGATACGCTTTCAGATTAGGACAATAGTCATTGATGATATCAGTAAGTTCATAGATGTAACCGTCAGAGATAGCCTTCTCGGGACCACCTGTGTAATTCATCCAATGATATTCAAGCAGATCCGGAAGATCTCCGTCTGCAAGCATGAGATTGAACTGCTCCTCGCCCTGACCTGTCGGCGGATGCATAAATTCGATATCAACTCCTGTGTGCTCCATTAGTCCTTTTCCAAAAGGTGTCTCGCCAAGATTTGCATAGTTTGCTGCCACATTTGTATTAAGATCACACCAGTATGTAAGTGTTGCATCAGTGTCCATAGGATATGTGAAATCGGCTATAGCCTCACTTTCAGCACTTGATGAAGCTGATGCACTCTGTGAATTTCCGCCGCTACTTGCAGCACTGCTTTCAGCACCCTTTGCTCCACATCCCACAAGCAACATTCCACTCATTGATACGGATAAAAGAACTGCCGTGATACCCTTCATAAGTTTTTTTCTCATTTGAAATACTTCCTCCTAAAAAAGTAGTTCAAAAAACCGGGCCCTGGTTTTTCGTTTTTGTGTTTCTGACTCCGAGATTACCAATTGCCCCGTGAGAAATATATATTAAAAATCCAAAATCGATTTTCAAATTCGAAAATTTGACATTGCAAAAAACCGAAATTGATTTTTGCAATCGCTACAGTCCGCTTATTTCCCTGAATTGCCCCGGGGTTATTCCCTCATTCTTTTTAAATATTCTAATGAGAGCAGCGCTGTCTCTAAAACCTGACCCTTCTGCAACTTCTGCTATTGTCTTCTCGCTCTCCAAAAGTTTTTTTGCAGCATCAGTCCTTACTTTTGATATGTATGTCAAAAGACTTACGCCCGTTTCCTTTTTAAATATTCCGGACAGATATGACGGCGAAAGATCAAAATGAAGAGCTGCCTGAGAAATGTTGAGATCGGGATCCGTATAATTTGCATCAATATATTCCTTTATCTCAAGACAAAGTTTTTTATTCCCGTCGTTTCCAACTTCTTCTTTTTTGGCACTCAAAAGAGAAAAGGCCTGAATATTATTAAGAACCTGACTGTTCTTATAAAGCTTACCAACAATGTCCGTAAGGATCTCAAATTCATTGCCCTGCTTACTGCCATCAGCAGTCTTCTGATCAGTTATTTCCAATAAATGATTGATGGGATTGTAGTTCTTCTTACTTAGCAGAACTGAGATGATAAAACCGAAGATCATACATAATAAAAGTCCCAGAATGGTTTTCAGACGAATACTTGCTGCCCCGCCTTCATATATCTTTGTAGATATCATGTACACATATTTCCATGAAGTCACCTCTGACTCATAGGTTATGAGTTCAAAATTATCTTTGGCATCTCCGGGATTTGCTCTTTTCTTGGTGGAAGCAACTGCATTTCCGTCTTTATCAAACACCGCAAAGCGTATGTCTTCTTCATCGGATATCTGCTCCATGAGCTTATCAGCGTCCATCTGCACTACGATTACCGCTGTGTCGTGACCAAGTCCCGTATCAAGGGTTTTCTTGTGCAAAAGAATCTTCTTCCTGCCATCACTTCCCACGACCACATCAATATCCTTGCTGTGTTTAAGGTCACTTAGATAATCGGAAAAACTATACATTCCTTTGTCTTGCCTTAGATAGAGCTTATTAAACAGTTCTCCGGACATGTGCCCCTTGGTGCCTGCGACAGAATTGCTCTCCCCCAAAAGTACATAGATGTCATCAATATTCGGATGATTTACTACAAGCTTCTGGAGCCTTGTCATCAAAGTGATAAGCCAGATCTGAGAATCAGGTGTCATATCACCTTTTACAGAAGAAAGCCGCTGAACATCTTCATCGCCAAGGAGCTGACCAAGGACTGCATTTCCTTCTATAATCCTGTTGTCAAGCTCAAGCGCAGTCTGACGCAAAGCAGCTTCATAAACTTCTTCTGTTGTATTTTTTATTACCCTGTATGCACTGTTATACAGATAAACTCCTACAGTTATCGGTATAAGCAGCACAAACAGGTATGATATGATCCATGAATACAACACGGATCTTCTCTTACTAAGAATTTTTTTAATCATAAATAACCGTCTTAATGGAATGTGGAGTCATCATAAGATCTACGGAAGTATCATTCTCCTTTATAACAAGAGGAACATTCTTATCCGAACTGTTCATGATAACTACAACACGCTCTCCTGTCGGATTTACAAACGCAGCTGTATCAAGGTCTTTGGTATAGCAAGAACTCCAGATGAGCCTTGCTCCCTCTTTGATATATCTGGAAAGATGTCCGATGTAATAATATGAAAGTTTTTTCTCGTAATTCTTTCCGCTCTCAAGAGCCTTGATAGGTGCATCACAGAAGTTACCAACATGATTTGGACCACCTTTATAATCAACCATAAGATTCCAATCAATGATCGCATTACATCCGCCCTTTAGATTACCTATCATCTGATGAGCATACATCTCTGCATTGTGTACATCTCCTGCCCCCGCAAGGATTGAATACTCAACGCATCCTTCTGTAAAGAATATCTCCATATCAGGATAGTGTTTCTTTAAAAGTTTCAAGGTGTCGAAATGATCTCCGGTGTACCAGTGAACAGCACATCCGGACACATACTCTTTAGCACCCTCTACATCAAGAATTTCCTTAACTCTCTCATAAGCAAGCTCCTTGTTGTGATCCCACACAAAGATCTTTATCTTATCAAGAAGTCCCTCTCTCTTCATCGCAGGCCCCAAATGATTCACGATAAAATCTGCCTCTTCCCCTGCATTGTACAAACAGGAATCCCAGATCTGTTTAGCATTTGGTTCGTTCTGGATAGTGGTAAAAGAAATATCCAGTCCTCTTTTTTCATACTCTCTTATAAATTTAACGAAATATTCAGCCCAAAGATCTGCATATTCTTCCTTGAGCTTGCCTCCGTGATTCATCTCGCCGTTGGTTTTCATAAACGGTGGAGGTGACCAAGGCGCCATGACAAGAACAGGTTGCTTACCGATTTCTGCCTCGGCAGCCTTGATCATAGGAATTATCTCTTTGTCGTCATGTGCAATGGAAAAAGTTTCAAGACTTTCGTCGCCCTCATCAATATATGTGTAGTTGCCAAGAGCGAAATCACAGCTACTCATGTGAACACGGCCCATGTTGTATCTAAGACCGGTGTCACCGAAAAGATCGCTAATAAGGCGCTTCCCTGCTCCTTCCTCAAGCCCTGCATAGGTATGCGCAGCTGCCTCGGTAAAAGCACCGCCAAATCCGCGTATGGTTGTTTCCTTCTCATTGGGATAAACAACCAGAAGTTTCATCTCGCCGGCGACGCCTGCATTTTCTGCAGTGCTCTCATTCCAGAACTTGCCTCCGGCGAAATCAGTTTCTATTACTTTAATATTCTTCATTACAAATCCTTTGCTATTGTAGAATCGCGCGGGATTATCCTTCCTTTCAAAGTCACCAGCTCGCCCGGCTCTCCGCCTATCATGCGGATAAGCTGTTCGACGGCAAGTGCACCCTGTTTTTCAAAAAAGGTTCTTATGGTTGTAATAGAAGGACTCACAAGCCTTGTGGTCTCAATATCATCACATCCCATAACACTAACCTGCTCCGGAACCTTAACTCCTCCGTCTCTAAGCGCTTCCGTTACGCCGATAGCACTTAAGTCGTTAGCTGCGAAGATCGCATCGGGAAGCTGTTTTCCCGAATCAAGAAAATCCGTCACGGAATTATATGCTCGTAGCCTCTCAAAAGCACCTTTTAAAATATAATCCTTTTTAACCTCTATACCGGCTCTTTTGAGTGCATCCAAAAAACCTTGTTTACGCTCATTGTTATCGTAGTTATCTTCTTCACCTTCAATATACATAAAGCTCTTGTGACCAAGCTCCAAAAGGAACTTAGCTGCCTGCTCGCCACCACTTCTTGAATCAAAGACAACACTTGCAGATTTATCATCGATCAAAATACGATCAATATAGACCGTAGGTATTCCCTGTGATCTTAAAATCTCTTCCTGATCTTTGCCTACAGCAGAATTAAGGATAATTGCTCCGTCAACTCTGTGTCCCAGAATGTTGGCAACTATATGAGATGAATCAGAACTTAAAAAAATCTCAAGCTCATATCCTTTCTCTATACAGGCGCTGTATATGGAATCAGACAGTTCTCCGTAATAGGGTCCTCTTATTGCTCCAAGGAACAAACCGATAACTCCGGTAGCCTGAGCCTTAAGATTTCTTCCGTTAAGGTTAGGTGTATAATTAAGCCTCCTTGCCACCTCGAGAATTCTCTCTTTGGTATCCGGATGGAGAACATTAACGTTATTGAGAGCGTTTGATACGGTGGATATAGAAACTCCCGCTTCTTTTGCTACATCTTTAATTGTTATCTTTCTGTTTATGCCTTTTGACACAGCCTGCCTCTTTTCCTATATCATCCTTATTTACTGCAGGGGGAAAAACGTTTTTAACCCCCTACAGCAAATTATAGCATAGTCCTATGATATAAGATAAGGATGATCTGTATTACTTGTAATCGTACTCCTCACAGTATGAGATCCACTGCTTGGTGTACTCATCACGTACCTTATCGATTCCGGCATCCTTCATCTTGCTTCTGAATTCTTCTACAGCTGCATCAACATCATCAACAAGTCCTGCCTCAAGAGGAGCAAGGTACTGTCTCATAACATTTCCTACTGCAGATCTCTCTGCGCTGTAAGAATCATAGTTCTCTGAAAAACCGTCATAGATATTTACATTTGCAAACTTGGTCTTTAAGCCAAGCTCTGCATACTTATCAAACATCTCCTGAAGCTTAACGTCTGTAGCCTGAGGAATTCTTGATCCACCGTTTCTAAGGTTCCATGTATTGAAGCCTTCATAAGGGAATGTAGGTGTCTCGCCTGCTGCTTCCTGAAGGTTCTTGTAGATACCGTTGTCTACATCGTAGTGCTTACCCTTAATACCATACTGAACAATAGCGTTAACTTCGTCATCACAGAGCATTGTCTGAAGAACAAGAAGTGCTCTCTCAGGATCCTTGCAACCTCTTACGATGGCTGTTCCGTTCTGTGTAGCATGTCCGGGATAGATAACGCCGTTAGTCTCACCATAAGCTACATAAGCTGACTCCCAGCCCTGACCTGCATTCTCAAAGTCCTGAATAGCTGTTATCTGCTTGTTGGGATTCTGACCTGCAACTTCTGCAACACAAAGACCGTTCTTGTAAGCGTCGGAATTGTTTGTGTCAGAAAGAGCACTCTTTGACCAGAAACCTTCATCAGCCCATCTCTTGAGCATCTTCATATCATCTACGAAGTCATCTGAATACCAGTAATCATATACTTCGGTAGGTGTGTCATAGTTAGCAGCAAGACCATAGTCAAGACCGTTGTTTGCAACCCAAGGATACTTAAAGTTAAGTGCCCAAGCTGCATCAAAGCCTGTCTGGAATCCCTGGCTCTCCTCTGTTGTTACGGTAAGAAGACCCTGATCGGGTTCGTTCTCCTTGATACCAAGAAGATAAGCTTCAAGGTTTTCAAGTGAATCCGGAACAGGAAGATTGTACTTAGCTCTAAGATCTTCTCTGTACTTAACACCGTTACATACATACTCGGGCCATGTGTTAGGAACTGCGTATGTCTTACCGTCGATCTTGCACATATTGAGCTTAGTCTCTCCTACTGCCCTCTTAAGCTCAGGTGCAACTGTATCAAGCATCTCATCAAGCTCTTCGAAAGCGCCGCTACTTGCAAGCTGTCCATAGTTGAGCCAGTTAGCAATATAGATAAGGTCTGCGCTCTGAGCTGTGATCTCATTTGCATACTTCTGCTGGAAATCAGTCCATGTTGAGAACTGCATATCTACTGTAGCATTGCACTTCTCAAGAAGCTTCTCATTAAGAGCTGCCTCAACTTCTTCCTCATCCTGAGGTGCATCACCCATTACATAGAAAACAAGGTCAACCTGATTGGAAAGATCAAGCTCTTTTGCTTCCACAGGAGCCTCTTCCTCTGCTTCTCCTGAAGCGTCATCTGTCTGAGGAATCTCGGTAACACCCTGCTCCTCAAGAAGATCAGCCGCTGACTGTGAGCTGTTACTGCCACAGCCTGTGATGATGCCTGTCAGCATTGTGAGTGACAACAATAAACTAATAACTTTCTTTTTCATCTTTCTTCTCCTTTTAAAAATGAAATAGATTTTATAAAAACGTTTTTATTTTTGAATTAAAAATTTCACGGCTCAACCTTTAACCGCGCCTACAGTGATTCCGGAAACAAAGAATCTCTGTACGAAAGAATAAACCAAAAGCACAGGTCCTGTTGCTACAACCGCCATAGCAAGCTTAACGGACTCTGTGGGAAGATCTGCTGTCTTCATGCTCACATTTGAAGCCATCTGTTTCATAGCCGTTGTAGCATTGAGAAGATCATACAGATAGAACTGAAGCTGCCAAGTGGATGAATTGGTACTGAACATTGAAGATCTGTACCAGTCATTCCAATAGCCAAGTGCCAGGAAAAGACCTACAGTAGCAAGTCCCGGTTTAAGCACCGGAAGTACTATCTTAAAGAAGATGGTAAAATGCCCCGCTCCGTCAATCTTGGCTGATTCCGTGATAGCATCCGGCACAGCTCCCACAATAAAGGTCCTCATAAGTATTACAAGGAAAGGACTCATAAGAGCCGGGAACCATATAGCCAGTGTGGAACCCTTAAGATTAAGTACATTGGCATACATGAGATACCATGGGATCATTCCGCCTCCGAATATGCTGGTAAAGTAGATCAGGAAAGACACCGTATTTCTGTACTTAAACTCTTTTCTCGAGATAACATATCCCGTCAATGTGATCATCATAAGTCCAAGACCGGTACCGACAACCGTATAATAGATAGTCATCTTGTAGGCCTGAAGGATATCTTTTGGAGACTTAAATATTGTCTCGTAAGCCGATAAAGTAAAATTCTTGGGCAAAAGAGAATATCCTTGCGTAAGAATCGTACTGTTATCTGTAAAAGACCCCGATACGATTATGATGAAAGGAAGTACGCATATAATGGAACCGGCGGCTAAAAGGAGATATGATATCGCTTCAAATATTCTGGTTCCTGTCGACTTCTTAATTGTCTTTGGAGCTGATGGCTCAAAATCCAAATCTTTTGACATATTGCTCTCCTTTCTCAGAATAATGCGTATTCGGGGTTTCTTTTCTTAACTACGAAGTTCACAAGCACGATTATCAGGAATCCAAACAGAGACTGATAGAGACCTGCCGCGGTTCCAAGACCGATGGACAGAGGCTGTGTCATTGTGATCCTATATACGTAGGTATCAAAGATATCCGTTACGTTGAACAAAACTCCGTTGTTGCCCACGAGCTGGTAAAAGAGCTCAAACTGGCCCTTCATGATACTACCAAGTGCGTACAACAACAGGATGATAAATGTAGGCTTAATATGAGGCAATGTGATGTACCATATCTGCTGCATATCGCCCGCTCCGTCAACTCTTGCAGCCTCATATATCTCATTGTCTATACCCATTATTGTTGCCAAATATACAACCATTCCGTATCCGATGTTTTTCCACAGATAAAAGAAGGTTATGAAGAGGGGCCAGTAAGAGGGGGTGTTGTAAAAATCAATGCGCTGGCCCCCCATCCCTGTCATAATGTTGTTGATAAGACCGTACTGATATTCAAATACGTTGTAAACGATAACCTTCAGAATAACAAATGAAACAAAGTAAGGCATGAACATCAAGGTCTGAGACGCCTTCTTGAACCACTTAAGAGTTACTCTGCTTACAAGTATCGCAAATACGATCTGAAGTACATTTCCTATTCCGATAAAGACTATGTTATACAGAATAGTGTTTCTCGTAAGTCTGAAAAGATCTGCCTTGATAAGGAAATCAAAATTCTTAAAACCTATAAACGGACTCGACCACAATCCGTCTCTGAAATTAAATGAAGTAAATGCAAAATATACGCCGAGCATCGGCAGGTAATTGTTGATAAGAAAATAGATAAAAGTAGGTATCAGCATTACGAACAATACCCAGTTCTTCTTAAGTTCTCCCAAAAGACCGTGCTCTTTATATTTTTCTCTCTCTTTCTTTTCCACAATCTTGATATAGATATATGCCGCAAGTCCTACAGCAAGCTGTATGAATGTCGCGACTCCCGGAACGAAACCGATCATCTTAAATCTAAGATTGGAAAAAATCACAAAAGCGATCGTCGCAGCAGCTGTCAGAAATGAGAAAAGAAAAGCACATTTGCCTGCGGCCAGATAAGCAAGATTTTCTTTGCCCTCTTTGCCTCCAATGAAGCTACGTATAATGAAAGCTGCATTGAAGTAAATTGCCGCAAAACAAAGTATCAGCAGAACCATCGCAAATAATCCAAGAACTCCCTGATTCGCATAACGGACAAAATTAAGAAGATTGTATAAGTTGTAGCCCGTAAGAAGGTCCTTTGCCATCTCCTTGGTGACACCAATCCTCGAAAAGAGTCCCAACAGATTGACGACTTTTATCCAGTTAAAGAAAGGAAGAAACAGGACAAGGCTAATTGCGCTGATCCCGATCATCTTTTTGTTCCTCATAGAAACCTCCCAAAACTATTGAAAAAGCTCAATAAAAACGTTTTTATTGTTTTGTGATTTGTAGTTTAGCACTATGCGCAATTATTGACAATACCCTTTTGTCATTTTTGTATATCATCAACAAAAACGTCACTAAAACTTCTGCTGTTTTAACTAAAACGTTTTTATTTGTGCGTGATAAAAAACACTGTAAAGAGCCAATGGTTTTTGTCCTGGCTCTCAACAGTGCTATTTATATTAGCTCATATTACAGATTGACAATATCTATTATATTGTCACCGTATTTTACATTGTTTCTATCAAGGAACTGTTTGAATTCCGGAACATCCTCCGGATTGATGATTATTCTTGGATCATGGGCATCACAGCCAATAACAAACTTAGCTCCCATTTCTGATGCCATCTTAAAAAATCTGTCACTGGGATAATGTCTTCCATCAACAAATCCATATACATTTACTTCAAGCGGAAAATCATATTCTATCGAAGCCTCAACTATACGTTTCATATGCTTAAGATAGATCTTTTCATCTCCCTTGTAATTGATCAGATCGGGGTGTGCCAGATATGTAAACAAGCCGGTTTTCATACCCTCAATAACAAGGTCAACATAAGCCTTAAGCTTATCTTCATCAGTGGTCGGCGCGCCAACATAGAATCCATCAACTTCATTTGGAGCAAAGTGCTGCCCCATGATTATATAATCCAGCGGATATTTACTGATCTCTTTTAACATTGGATCAAAAAATCTGCGTGAGTACTCAACTTCATATCCTATAAGAATCTGTATCTTGTCCTTGTACTCTTCTCTTAGATTCACAAGGGTTGTTGTATAATCCTCAAGTTCAGACATGTCCATTCTGATACCCGAGACAAATCCTTCCGGATAAGGTTGCGGAACATGATCAGAAAAACCAAGTATCTTGTATCCTTTTTTGATTGCTGCTTCAATATATTCTCTCTCAGAGCCGGCGGCATGTTTGCATCTGATGGTATGGGTGTGGTAATTAGCCAGCATTATCTATATCCTTCCCGTCTTACTTATAAGGCTTAAAAAATACAGTTTTAAAAACATGTATTATCATAACGCCCCACAGTATTTTAATCAAATGCTCTGCCTATTATTGTGATTTATTCTCAATCTCTTTTCACATTGTAGCTGGGAGGCGCGATATATCCCTCACGTTCTTTATCTTCCAAGTTATCAAGACCGCGATTCAACCGCTCATCAAGCTCCTTAAGTACCACCTCAGCGTCCTCCTGATACCCTCCTTCAAAAAGCTTTGCAAGGGTCTCTCTTGCAGACAATCCCTCGTATGAAATAACACCCTTGGGATCAGCCATTCTTATGATGAACTGATTATCCTTAAAAGTTGAAAACTCTTTCCAGCCATTAACAGAGGATTCCCCCGCTATATCGAGAACTTCGCTCCTGTAGGGAATATACATTCCCTGCTCATACATCTCTACAAGGTTCTCATCAGCATAGAACCACTCAAGAACCTTTTCAACCTTCGATGTATCTTTTGCCTCAAGTGCTTTTTTGCTAACTGCCAAAAGATCTACCGCCGCAACCATTTCCTTGTAGTCATATCCCTCTTTCTTGATCGCCGGAGGATCACATACGACCCAATTGCACTTTGCAGGAAACTGCTCTGTATAAACCGCCACATCAAAGCTTGCCGCCATAACGATTCCAACTTTTCCTTCCGCAAACTTTGCTCTGGCTGTGTCTGCATCCATACTCTCATATCCGGGATAAACACTTCCGTCACGTATCATTCCAAGAATATCTTCTATAATGGGAAGGCCGTCGGAATACCTGTAAGAACCCGATACCGCATCATAACCAAAATGTCCAAGGGAAGGTGTTGCCACGCCGTAGATATAATGATCAAGAGTCCACCCGCTTTGAAGCGAAAGGCAATAGCCATACGCATCGCCCTCTGAAGCCTGCGTAATAATCCGGGCGTCCTCTCTGACTTCATCCCAGGTTGTTGGAACTTCCGTGATCCCCGCTTTGTCAAAAAGATCTCTATTAATGATCATCTTATATGATTGCAGGCTGTAAGGAAGTGTGTATATCTTGTTGTCAAAAATCTGATTTCCTATGATGAGGTTGCTCTTATTGTATTTGGAAAGAAGCGCACCACTTCCGGCAAGATTGGAGATAGGAACGGCATAGCCTTCTTTTACATATTTGGCAAAAGTGTTGGAGGATGGCCTAAACAGGTCCGGGCCTTTATTCGCAGCAAGTGCCTCATTAATTACATCCGCATAATCCGTACCATAGACGGTATATTCTATCTTTATGCCCTCTTCTTTTCCTATGGTATTGTTGAACTTTTCAATCTGCGCTTCTCTTATGGTCTTTTCATGAGCATTATCGCTCCAAACCGTAACGATCTGCACATCGTCGGAAATTGTCTCCGAATTATCTTCATTAGCAGAGCCTATATCTTCAGCTGTATTATTTACAGAAGTAGTGCTGTTTCTGCATGCTGATATGATCATGACTACCATAGCCAGACACAGTAGAATCGGCATGATTTTTTTCTTCATACAACCTTCCTCCAATTTCAGCGGATTTTTCCATTAACTAAATTATATTTACTTTTATCCGATTTAAAAAGTCAAATTTTATTTTTTCTTCCGCACCCGCATCAGCAAAACCATCGGGCTGCAGACACCCTAAGCCTTTGGTGGGGGGCAGGCGGGGCGGCGCTCAGACAGACAGTCTCCATTATTTTTCGTTTGAATGAGCCGCTAATTCCATGAGCATCTAAGGGACAATTCCAAGAATCTGTTTATGCTCCGTTGTCTGACTTTCGTTCCCTCAGGCGAAAACTAACAAGAACACTTCCGATTTTTGCGCTATTTCCAAACTCTACATTTTCTTGGTTGCTCAAGCCGTTTTTCTTTCAATGCGCGTGTTACGACTTAAACTCGCATGCAGCGCGTAGCGCTGCAATGCTCAAACACAAGTCTTCGCACGCGCTTGAAAAACGGCCGTTTTCGCAAAGAAAATGTGAGTTCTCCAATAATACGCAAAAATCGGAACGTGTTATTGGTAGTTATTCGCCGTAGGAAAACGAAAGGAGTTTAGGAGCAATAGATTCTTGGATTGGTCCCTTAGATGCCATGGATTACGGCTTATGAGACGAAAAATAATGGAGACTGTCTGTCTGAGCGCCGCCCCGCCTGCCCCCTCCCACCAAAGGCTTAGGGTGTCTGCAGCCCGATGGATTTGCTGATGTGGGTGTGGGGGAAGGAATTATATTTCCTATTTATTTGGTAGGTAATAAGTGATATTCTAGAGGTATCTAATTTATATTTGTAAAGGAGAAAATATCATGGAGAGAGTTGAGAAATTCTTGAAAGATGCAGAGACATACTATCTTGCTACAGTTGATGGAGACCAGCCCAGAGTAAGACCTTTTGGTACAGCACATATTTTTGAAGGTAAGCTTTATATCCAGACAGGAAAGGTTAAGGATGTATCCAAGCAGATTCATGCCAATCCCAAGGTTGAGATCTGTGCATTTAAGAACGGTACATGGCTTAGAGTAGCAGGAACTCTTGTTGAAGATAGCAGAATCGAAGCCAAACAGTCCATGCTTGATGCATATCCTTCACTTCAGGGAATGTACAAGGCTGATGATGACAACACTGAGGTATTCTATCTCAAAGATGCAACTGCTACTTTCTCATCATTTACCGCAGCACCCGAGGTTGTAAAATTCTAATAGATCAAGCCAAAACAAAAAGCAATTCATTCCGCATGAGAATGAATTGCTTTTTTATGCAAATAATCGATAAATTGTATTTTGCCTTGGCTGATATTGTACGTATCCTTGAGGTTTATGACGATAAAGAAAAGTTCCCTATTTGTCCGGGATGCGCAAGCGTACATCTTCTTTTAAAGCTCCAGTACCTTTAACTCCTTGCACTGATCATCATCAAATATGATCATATTCCTACCTACCCAGCGAATTCTTATATTATTCTGCTTCTCTGTTTCAAGCTGATAGACTAGCTCCTTTTTCTTAGTAGATAAGTCTTTTTTATAAACCGCATTCTTCTCAAAAAGGTACACTACTCCCGCATCATATCCGATTATCCTGGACGTACCGCCTTTAGTTTTGTATATCACTTCAGCCTGTTTCGTTTTTGTATTAAATGAAAACAGACATTCCCTCTTAATCTCATTATTTGGGATATATCTAAGATTTATCGTACGTCCGATAATATATGCTTTCCACATAACAGAAGTTGTGGTTCCATATAAAACATCATTACTTAGATAAAAAGAATTATCAAAAACTGCAGAGTACTTCATATTAAGATTACTTAATTCAGGAATCTCTACACGATTATTAGAATCATCTACATAATAAAAAACTGTATTCTCCGGTTCTTTATAAAGCCTTGCTTTTCTTCCATCGCTCAATTCAAAACTCGGCGGTTCAATACTGGAATACTTACCATATAGCCCCTCTGTATCATCATTCGGTCCGAATCGTTCCAATAAAACCACTCTTTTGCCCGATTCATTATTTTTTATCAAGCTTCCTATTCCAGCACAACATAGCAAAATTATATTTGCCGCAATAACTCCGACAATAAAATTTTGCCTTGATTTCCGCAACACCTTTTCTGTCTCCTCCGTAAAATTCGTCTTACTTATCCCCTATACTATAATGCTGCAATACCTCCAATTTATCCAGCCCTATATTTTTTATTCACCCATTACTTTTGAAAAATCTACTCCTCAGCGTTTGCAGTCGTCCTTGAATTTTTCGAACGCATAACGCGCATAACCCAAAGGCTCATCCTTTGTTATCTCTATTATTCCAAAGGAAAAAGAGCCTTTTCAGCGCATAAGCACCAAAAAGCTCTTTATCTTTTTTAACATATTCAAGTCCTGTTCAAGGATCATGCTATATTTCATTTACGCCTGCGCAGAAATATCTCCGCTTCCTGCGTCATCATTGGAAACTAAAGTAACAAGGCGATTGATTGCCTTCTTTACAGGTGGGATGTTGATAAGAACAAGCGTGATTATCATCTCTATAAGTATATAGCTGTAGTTATAAACGATAGGATAAACAACAGCAAGGCTCTTAGGGAATGTATCCGGCATATAGTCCATCCAGTAGATATATCCGCCAAGAGTATGGAAGAGTCCTCTTACAAGGGCAGCCACAACATATCCGATAACAAGGCCGTTTTTCTTTTTGTACCAAAATCCGGCGATTCCGAGAGCTGTAAAAGCAAAGAAGTAATCACAGCAAGTCTGGAATGGAGTAAGGAAATATGTAGCGCCTGTCTGAAGGAACTGGAACATTCCATAGGCAAAAGCAGCGGTTAAGCCGGCGCTCACACCATATGTGTAACCTACAAGGCATACAAAAAACATAGAGAATAAAGTAACTGATCCTCCCATAGGAAGCTCATACTTAACAAATGAAGTGATAACAGCCAGCGCCAGAGCAGCTCCGGCAAATGCAATTCTTTTTACAGTCATCTTTCCGACATTCTGCCTTTTGGCAATAATAGCAGCAGTAACAAAGATCAGTAACAAAATGACTGCGACGCCAAGATAATAGCCCGCCTTGGTGAGCTCATAGTAGTCGCTAACAGCTTGAATAAATTTAGACATAAACACCCTCCCGCACAGCATGTGCACCCCTAGCTTATTTTATTATTTTCCGAAACCAAGTTTATGCCACTTATAACCAAAAGTCAATTGATTTTAGTAAAAGAAAAAAGGCCGTCATCCCACAGAATAACAGCCTTTTCACAATTATATTTAAAATCCCTTAGCCTTGAGATCACTTACAAGATTCACATAGAACTCTCTGACATCAAATTCCGCGATATTTTCTCTGTTAAGATCGATCATATCTCCATGAGATATACCCCTGCTTCCTTTAGGAATCAGCATCTGGAAGCCGCTTCCCCAAGGGAATGACTTCTCGCCAACAAGTCCGTCATTTCTTCCATCAAAAGCCTTTACCAAAAGATATGACATATTAAGAGGGAATCTACCGGACATAGGATTGGTCTGAATGGATCCAACCGACTGATAGAATACCTCCGGTCTATCAAGTACCTCTTCGTTTCGCTTCATACATACGCTATGTGTAAGGTCCGTAACGGCGCCGATAAAATCAGGATTAATATCTCCAAGTTTTGCCGCGCCCGCATTATATGCTGCAGCGACAGCTTTCTGCTGCGCCTCCGGGATTTTTTCAAGAAGGAAATCCGCAAATTCACAGCCTCTGTGAGGAGTATTGATCGTTGTAAGCGACGCAACATCTTCATAAGCACCGCACTTTGCGATAGCGTATCTCATATCAAGACCACCTTTTGAGTGAGCAATGACGTTTACCTTCTCACATCCTGTCTGCGCCTTGATATCTTTGATCCTCCTTGCAAGCTCCTCACCGCTCTTTGCAACAGGTGAAGCGCTGTTATGCTCTCCATAGAAGATCGTAGCGCCATTGTCTATCAGTTCCTGCGGTATTCTGCCCCAATAATTCAGTTGCTCGAAATCTCTGAAGAACACTCCGTGCACCATTAGAATGGGATACTTAGTCTTGCATACCTGCAGGCTTTTTCGCTGCTCATCAAGCTTGATCTTTCCTGATTCGTATTTAACTTCATCATCAGCAGTCTTTATGATCTTGCCCAGCATGATCAGATGAACAATAGGAATTAGTCCAAATAGTATTCCCAACACCCTCCACCTTATGCCAAGCTGATTACAATTGATATATACGATTATAATGCCTATCCAAAAAAGTATAGACTCCGCAATAATGATAAGTGCCAGCTTTGCGAAAAACATCGCCGGGTCCTCTCGAAAACCCGAAAATCCAAAGGGACTTCTAAACAAATCCCAAAGATAATAGATAGCAAAAGCAAATGTGCTTATCAAAAAGATCTTAAGTATTGTGCTTCCTATCATGCAAGCTCTGATTCTATTCTTGTTCTTATCCATATTCATTCCCCACCTGATTATTATTCTAAATTGAATAGACTGTCTCCCACTCGAATGTAATAAAAATGAGCATTGAAAATATTACATTTTCAATGCTCATATATTACAATATTTATAACAAATTTTTTATTATTTTGCAAGTGCCATCATGATCTCATTGCTTCTTGCCACAAATGCAGCCATTGCATCGCCCTCAAGAGGTGCGTTCTGGATACGCGCAAGATCATAAAGCTGCTCACAGATCATTGTTGTATTCTCTGCGTCCTTATTGTCCATTACATACTGAACAAGGGGATGATTCGCATTAAGCACAAGTGTCTGACCTTCGCTTCCAAAGTCTCCCATGCTCATTCCATTCATGGCATACATCTTCATCATGTCAGCCATACGTCTTGATTCCTCAGAAACTGTAAGCATTGAAGCCATCTTCTTATCCTTAAGCTTTTCAAGCTTAACGTTAAGCTTGTCGTTCTTAAGCGCTTTCTTGATCTTCTCGCCAAGCTCCTTCTCTTTTTCCTCAAGCTCAGCAGCAACCTTCTTGGAAGTTCTGGACTTGAACGTATCTGTAAGATCAGCATCGATCCTTTGGAATCTGATACCCTCATTCTTACTCTCAAGCTGCTGCATGAAAGGTGTATCTATGTTGTGGTTCATGATGAAGGCTTCCATCTTCTGAGCCTTGAACATCTTGATATACTGACTCTGTTGCTGTTCATCGGTTACATAGTAGATTGTACGAGGCTCTTTTTCCTCTTTCTCATCCTTCTTGTCTTCGGACTTATCTGCGTCGCTTCTAGCCGTCTGATGCATCGAATCGTCTTCGCCGTTCCGGCTCGACTCTTCGGCATCATTGGCATAGGCGTCATCATCGACTCCCTTCGGATCGTCGGATGCCGCTCTATCCTCAGCTTCCTTATTGATCTGAAGGGCATCGGGAAGTGTGAGATATTTACCATCAAGGTTCTTGAAAAGAATGTAATCATTCATCTTCTCGCAGAACTTGTCGTCGCGAAGGCAACCATATTTGATGAAGGGACTGATGTCATCCCAGTACTTGTCATAGTTCTCTTTATCTGTCTTGCAAAGTCCGGCAAGCTTCTCTGCTACCTTCTTACTGATGTACTCGGAAATTTTCTTAACAAAGCCATCATTCTGAAGAGCACTTCTTGATACGTTAAGAGGAAGATCCGGACAATCGATCACGCCCTTAAGAAGCATGAGATACTCAGGGATAACTTCCTTGATGTTGTCGGCAATGAATACCTGGTTGTTGTAAAGCTTGATAGTTCCCTCAATTGATTCGAACTCCATGTTGATCTTGGGGAAATACAGGATACCCTTTAAGTTGAAAGGATAGTCCATGTTGAGGTGTATCCAGAAAAGAGGCTCCTTGTAATCACGGAAAACTTTTCTATAGAATTCAAGATATTCCTCATCTGTACAGTCCTTGGGTGTCTTGCCCCAAAGAGGATGTGTATCGTTAAGAAGCTGAGGTCTTCTCTTGATCTTGTACTGAAGCTCAGGCTCCTTGTCCTTGTCCTCGCCCTCTTTCTTCTCAGGCTTGATCTCTTCGATCACGATATCACTGTCAAGCTTCTCGCTGGCATTGATGGTCTCTGTTCCATCCTCATTTTCTTTTGAAAGATATATCTCATAAGGCATGAATGAACAGTATTTCTGAACTACTTCTCTAGCCTTGTACTCATTGCAGAACTCAAGGCAATCATCAGAAAGATGAAGTGTAATGGTAGTACCTACAGTCTTCTTATCGCCATCAGTCATCTCAAAGTCTGAACCACCGTCACATGTCCAGTGAACGGAAGCAGCATCTGACTTATATGAAAGTGTATCGATATCAACGGAATCCGAAACCATAAATGTTGAATAGAAACCAAGTCCAAAATGACCGATGATCTGGTCTGCATTAGCCTTATCTTTGTACTTATTAAGGAAATCGGTAGCACCTGAAAAAGCTACCTGGTTGATGTATTCCTCAACCTCATCGGCAGTCATACCGATACCGTTGTCCACAATCTTGATTGTCTTGTCTTTATCATTGAGAATAACATCCACACGAGGCTTAAAATCAGCCGGAAGCTCATATTCACCCATCATATCCATCTTGCGGATCTTGGTGATAGCATCACATGCATTGGAAATTACTTCTCTGTAAAAAATATCATGGTCCGAATAAAGCCATTTCTTGATTATCGGAAACATGTTCTCGCTGTTAATTGAAAGATTACCTTTTTTTGAAGCCATAACTCTCACTCCTTTGTATCATTTCAGTATATATGTACGCTGCCAAGCAGGTCACATCGTACAAAATAAAGTTTAATTCTCCCCGCTGTAAAAGTCAATAAAAAATTAGCACTCATCAAACATGAGTGCTAACAAAATTTTATCGGTAATCATTTAAAATACTTCTGGTAAACATCCATGAGGCTTGAGGTTGTGACATTTTCGTCTTTTACAAGGCTTACGGAATCCCATAGCTTGTCGTTGAGCTGCTTGCTAAGTCCCGCAACAAATGTATCATACTGCTGCCCGAAGACCTCTCTTTTACGTTCTGCGACAATCTTGACCTTGTTGGCCTCTGTCTCTTCTCTGTTGAACGTACTGATACATTTGATGATGACATATCCATCCTCAGCTTCAACGATGTCACTCACTTCCTCTGTTCCAAGAGAAAAAGCTGCCTCTTCGTAGGCTTCGTCCTTATCTCCCTTACCAAAAGAGATTGTTCCCTCGTCGGCTTCATTGTACTCAGCCATAGTCTCTTCGAAGCTCGCGCCCTCATTGAGATGCGACTGCACCTCTTCTGCCTTCCTCCGAGCCTTTGCCTTGGCTGCATCATCAAAGCTCTCTTTCTGTCCGGATGCATCGAGCTGATAGGTCTTTATCAGTATCTGCTCAACCGTGATAGTCCTTGCCTCATCATCGCTTATCTCAGGATTTATGTCCCTGATGATGTAGTCATAAAGCTCATCCGCCACAGCGTGCTCTAAATATATCTTGGTTATATCTTCGACGGTTATATTGTTCATTGCCTTGATGTCCGCATCAGAAAGGCTGTCATAATATTCCTTCGCCGCATCTGCAGCCAGCTTCTCTTTTGACTCATCAAGCTTTATATCCATCTCCTTAGCCAAAAGATTCATCGCTTTGATCTGAGCGATCTTGGCCAAAACAGAATCCTTGAGTCTATCCTCAACGGTTCCGCTGTCAGTTGTAGCATTCCAAATATCGGCTCCGAAAGTCTGCTCATAGCCCTCCTGCATATTAACAAGATAGGCCATAGCTTCTGTGAGAGTACATACTCCCTTCTCTATTCTAAATACCTGGTCATGGGACAAACCGGTTGTAAAAACAACCTTCTGCTCCGCCGGATTACTGCCGCAGCCGGAAAGAAGCATGACCGCCACCAGCAATCCCACACACAATTTTCTCATATATAAATCACCATTAAATCAAAAATTAAGCTTTGCCCCCTTAGTATAACATATACTTTCTCATTAATCCCCGATCATCTGGTGCTTCTGTACTGCACAGGAGTCATACCGTATTTTTTCTTAAAGAGTCTGTTGAAATGCTCTACGTTCTGATAACCTGCTGCCTCTGCAACCTTATCTATCTTCATGTTGCCGTTTCTAAGGAGAGTACTTGCCTTGTTAAGTCTGATTCTCTTAACGTTGTCCCCAAATGTCATGCCTGACTTCTCCTTGATAAACTTGGAAAGATAAGGCTTTGAAAGATAGAACTGTCTTGAAAGGTCATCAAGAGTAACCGTAAGATAGTTCTCCTGAATATAGTTCATGATTGTGTTGATGCGCTCATCCTTGGCTTCCTTGCTGTTACGAACTGCATCAAGCTGATTAACAGCGATAACAAGAGCATTTACCGATGACATGATAACGTCTTCGTCAATACCTACACCCCAGAACTTCTTACCCTTACAGGTGATTCCGACATAGGTGCAAGCCTTTGAAGATGATCCTCTTGAAAGAGCGTGCTCCTCATAAGTTGAGAGCTCGTAGCTGATATTGAAGTACTGCTTAATAGCATTACTTACAGCATCAAGACGACCGTTACCGTTAGCTTCAATAACGTGCTCGTTCTCAAAGTGCTCTATCTTAACCTCTGCAAGGATACCGTCCACCTTCTTGAAAGAACAATCGGTAACCTTAAACACATAGTTGTTGTGAACATACTTATCTTCAAATATCTGATAGATTCTGGCAGGTGAAAGCTCTGCGTGTTCTCTGTCAGAGATATCCTTGATCGTATAGCTGATATCAGCCTGCATATCCTTTGGAACCATCATGCCATAATTGGTCTTAAGGATGTAACTTACGCCGCCCTTACCTGACTGACTGTTGATACGGATAACATCTCCGTCGTACTCTCTTCCAAGATCCTTGGGATCGATGGGAAGATATGGAACTGACCAGATACCGTTGTCCTTATTCTGCTCATGCCATGAGAAGCCCTTGGAAATAGCATCCTGGTGAGATCCTGAGAAAGCTGTAAATACAAGCTGTCCGGCATAGGGCTGTCTCTCATAGATACGCATTCTTGTAAGTCTCTCATAAGTCTCTGCAACCTTCATGAGCTTACTGAAATCAAGCTTAGGGTCAACGCCGTGTGAATACATATTGAGAGCAAGAGTTACGATATCAACATTACCTGTTCTCTCACCGTTTCCGAAAAGAGTTCCCTCAATCCTGTCGGCACCTGCAAGACATCCAAGCTCCGCATCACTTATACCTGTTCCTCTGTCATTGTGAGGATGAAGTGAAAGAGTTACCGCTTCGCGGTACTTAAGATTCTTACTGATATACTCAACCTGAGTAGCAAATACGTGAGGCATTGCAATCTCTACAGTTGTGGGAATATTGATAACAACCTTGTTGTCCTTGGTAGGCTTCCAAACATCAAGCACTGCGTTGCACACTTCTACAGCATAATCAACCTCTGTGCCGGGGAAACTCTCGGGTGAATACTCAAAAGAGAAATTACCGGTTGTCTCTCTGGCAAGCTTATCAAGAAGCTTAGCTCCGTCTATAGCGATCTTCTTAACCTCTTCCTTGCTCTTCTTAAATACCTGTTCTCTCTGAGCTACAGAAGTAGAGTTATAAAGATGAATGATAGCTCTGGGTGCTCCCTGTACAGCCTCAAAAGTTCTCTTGATGATATGCTCTCTTGCCTGCGTAAGAACCTGAACGGTAACATCATCGGGAATCATGTTCTTCTCAATAAGAGTTCTTGCAAATTCAAACTCTGTCTCCGATGCTGCAGGGAATCCTATCTCTATTTCCTTGAATCCAAGATCAACCAGCATAGTAAAAAACTCAAGCTTCTCATCAAGACTCATAGGCTCGATAAGTGCCTGGTTACCGTCTCTAAGGTCAACACTGCACCAAATCGGAGGATGATCCACATAGTCCTTTTTCACCCAATCGTATGTGCATTTGGGCGGCATAAAATACTGACGCTGATATTTCTCAAAATTCTTCATATTATTCCCACTCCTTCTGACTGAAAAATTGATGTTATTTAATCTTATATGATTAATATTGTTCATTTTTGTTGATGTATATTATGATATCACAAATTTGCACAAATAAAACATACCAAAATTAATCTCTTTTCTTGATTTATTTTAATATAAAAACCCGCATAGTGTTCAACCATGCGGGTTTTTGATGATTGGCATTCAGATTATCCCAGAATATCTACGTATTCTCCCTCAAGAGCTTTATTCATGCTGCGGACAGCACAGAACTTTCCGCACATTGAACAGGTATCATCAAACTCAGGGCTTCTGTCGTCTCTGATCTTCTTTGCAGTCTCCGGATCAAGTGCGCACTCCCACTGCTTATCCCAATCAAGAACTCTTCTTGCATCTCCCATAGCGTTGTCACGGTCCATAGCATGGGGAATCTTCTTGGCAATATCTGCGGCATGAGCAGCAATCTTGGATGCGATTATTCCCTGCTTAACATCGTCAACATTAGGAAGAGCAAGGTGCTCAGCAGGCGTTACATAGCAAAGAAATGCTGCGCCCGAAGCTGCCGCAATGGCGCCTCCGATTGCTGATGTGATGTGGTCATAGCCCGGTGCAATATCTGTAACAAGGGGACCAAGTACATAGAAAGGCGCACCCATACAGATAGTATTCTGAATCTTCATATTGGCTTCAATCTGATCCATAGGCATGTGTCCGGGACCCTCGACCATTACCTGTACATCTTTTTCCCAAGCTCTCTTTGTAAGTTCTCCAAGTCTCACAAGCTCTTCTATCTGGCAAACATCGCTTGCATCAGCAAGGCATCCCGGTCTGCAGGCATCTCCCAGAGATATGGTAACATCGTACTCTCTGCAGATATCAAGTATCTCATCATAGTATTCATAAAAAGGATTCTCATTTCCTGTCATGCACATCCATGCAAATACTAGTGATCCGCCTCTTGAAACAATATTCATCTTTCTCTTGTGTTTCTTGATCTGATCGATAGTCTTTCTGGTTATTCCGCAGTGAAGCGTCACAAAGTCAACGCCGTCCTCTGCGTGAAGTCTTACAACATCAATGAAATCCTGCGCTGTAAGAGTAGCGAGATCTCTCTGATAATGAATAACACTGTCATAGATAGGAACAGTTCCGATCATGGCAGGGCATGATGATGTGAGCTTTTGTCTAAAGGGCTGTGTGTTACCGTGACTTGAAAGGTCCATGATAGCCTCAGCTCCCATGTTCACTGCAGCCATTACCTTTTCCATCTCAATATCATAATCCTTGCAGTCCCTTGATACTCCAAGGTTTACATTGATCTTGGTACGCAGCATTGAACCAACGCCCTCGGGATCGATGCACTTGTGATTTTTGTTTGCCGGAATCGCGATCTTACCTTCAGCAACAAGTGCTCTGATAAATTCAGGATCACGATATTCTTTCTTGGCAACCGCCTCAATCTCCTTAGTAATGATACCCTTACGGGCTGCTTCCATCTGTGTTGAGTAATCTCTCATAAAAAATCCTTCTCCTTATTTTCTTAAAAGTTCCTTTTTGCAATCTTACAGATATACATAATCATTAAACACCGGCTGCAAGCCTTCCTCTGCGATATCCTCATACATCCTGTTAAGGCTGCGTCCGTCCGATATTTCAAACTGTTCATCTCCGGCTTCATCACCGGCTTCTTTCCCGGAGTATTTCTGCTCGTGATCTCCGATTCCTGTAGAAACTCCCGCAGATACTTTAGTTGCTGCAATCTTGACTATGCCGTTTCTAAACTCAGCGGTTTCTCTTGATGAAACCGTAATACCGCAGAAAGGCAGGAAGATTCTGTAAGCACACAGTATCTGACAAAGCTGCTTTTCTCCAACATCAAGAGGATTGATGGTCTCGTTGTTGATGATGGGACGAAGTCTCGGACAGGATAAAGACATCTCGGCATAGGGATATTTCCTTTGAAGAAAGTAAACATGAAGCGCCGATGCCAGAGCATCTTTTCTAAAATCCGACAGCCCCAAAAGAGCCGAAAAAGCAACTCCTCTCATTCCGCCCATAAGCGCTCTCTCCTGGGCATCAAATCTATAGGGCCACACTCTCTTATTGCCCATAAGATGCAGTTTTTCATATTTTTCTGTATCATAGGTTTCCTGGAATACAGTGACATAATCAACGCCGCACTCATGCAGATACTTGTAATCCTTAACGTTAGTTGGATATATCTCGATTCCAACCATTCGGAAATACTTTCTCGCAATCTTACACGCTTCTCCGATGTACTCTATATCCGAATTCACAGGGCTCTCGCCTGTCAATATCAGGATTTCTTCCATGCCACTGTCTGCAATAACCTTCATCTCATGCTCTATCTGTTCAAAGGAAAGCTTCATTCTCTTGATGCGGTTATAGCAGTTAAATCCGCAGTATACACAATAGTTCTCGCAGTAATTAGCTATATATAACGGAGTAAAAAGATATACCGTATTGCCAAAGTGTTTACTCGTCTCCCTCTGGGCTTTCCCTGCCATCTCTTCGAGAAAAGGCTCCGCAGCAGGTGAAAGAAGCGCCTTAAAATCCTCAATGCTGCACCTCTCACTATCAAGTGCTTTCCTCACATCCTTAGCCGTGTACTTGCTGTAATCATACGACTCAAAATGCTTCATCACATTCTTGCAAACATCCGATTCAATAACATCCATCCCCGGAAGATATGCCATGTGATCTGTTCTAAAAGAAGGATCGTTTTCCAGCCTGTGTTTTTTCTCAAGAGCTGCCTCTGACAATTTATCCGAATCGATCAAAAAATTATTTTCCACGTCAGCCTCCCCATCAGTGCAGGAATCCGGTAAGGGGATCAGAGGCACTTGCGCCCCTTGTAAGAACCCTTCCCACTCCTGCAAGATATGCTTTTCTTCCGGCTTCTATGGCATCCTTAAATGCTGACGCCATAAGTGTCAGATTTCCTGCCGTGGCAAGGGCTGTATTTGCCATAATTGCCGCAGCTCCCATTTCCATGGCTTCACACGCCTGTGAAGGTCTGCCGATTCCCGCATCAACGATTATGGGAAGATCTATCTCGTCAATAAGTATCTGTATAAATTCTTTAGTGGCAAGTCCCTTGTTAGAGCCTATGGGAGAAGCAAGTGGCATGATTGATGCCGCGCCGGCTTCCTTAAGCTCCCTTGCGACGTTAAGATCGGGATACATGTAAGGCATTACAATGAAACCTTCCTTTGCAAGTATCTCCGTCGCCTTGATCGTTTCGTAGTTATCGGGTAAAAGATATTTCGTATCCCGCATGATCTCTATCTTTACAAAATCACCACAGCCAAGCTCTCTTGCAAGTCTTGCGATCCTGACAGCCTCTTTTGCATCCCTTGCTCCGCTTGTATTCGGAAGCAACGTAACGCCCTTTGGGATATAGTCCAAAATATTCTCTTCATCTTTGGTATTGGTCCTTCTGACTGCAAGTGTGATTATCTGCGCACCTGCATCCTTGGTTGCAGCCTCAATAAGTTTCATTGAATACTTACCGGAACCAAGGATAAATCTGGAATCAAATTCCTTCCCGCCTATTATCAGTTTGTCGTCATTCATGTCCTACCCTCTTTTTATTTTTTGCGCTCAATAAGTTTTATTTCTATTTGGCGCTTTTTTAGCATTTAAACCTCCGTCATTCCTGCCAGAATGCGAAGTGCCATGTGAGCTTCATGTGCTCCGCACACCATTACTCTTGATGAGATAAGCCCTATTCCGTCATCTACATCACTCACATCATCACCTGATAAAAAAAATCTCTTGGTAATTTTCTTGGTTGAAATAAGATTGGCACTTCCAAAGCCCGCCATTCCGGAGCTTGAAAGAATATATTTGTCAGGTGCTTTTTCAAGGATCAAATTAACAAGCATTGCTTTGTTCTGCGCCTTGTCAAAAGCTTCGCAGATAATATCTGCATCTTTTGTAAGCTCCAAAGCATTGTCCTTCGTCACCATAACCTGCCTGACATCCACTTCTATGTAGGGATTAATTTCCTTGATATTAGCAAGTATTGCATCCGTCTTATTCATGCCAACCTGATCTATCTTGTACTGCTGCCTGTGAAGATTGGTAACATCAACCTTGTCAAAATCAATCAGAATAAGATGCCCAACACCTGCCCTGGCAAGACAGATGGCAATGTTGGAGCCAAGACCTCCAAGTCCGCAGATTGCCACGGTAGCTCTGTCATATTTCTCCTGAACATTGGCTCCGTGTCTTTCCACAAGCGCACTGTGATATTCTTCTCTTGTGGGTATCACCTCAGCCACCTCCCACAAAGCTTACAACTTCTATGACGTCCCCTGCTTTTATAATTGTCTTATCATAATCTGCCTTGGGAACAATCTCTTCGTTGATCTCAACCGCAATCCTTGTGCGGTCATATTTAAGCTCATCTATAACTTCTGACAATTGTCTGTTGTCATATTGATCCTGATACTCTTCTCCGTTAATCTTTACCACAGGTAACGCCTCCGCATTTTGCTTATTTTTTCTGCTTCCGTTCAAAAAACCTTCAGCTTTTGATATTGACCATATGATCAAGGGGACCTGACCCCTTACCAAGATTAAGCCCTGACTCTATGGCATCCGCCACATACTTCTTGGCGGACGTGATAGAATCCGTAAGACTTTTGCCAAGGGCCAGATTGCTTGCTATGGCACTTGAAAGCGTGCAACCCGTTCCGTGGGTATTGCTGCTGTCAATTCTCTTTCCGTTAAACCAGATAAACTCTCCCTCTTCATAAAGAACATCGCAGGCATCTTCAATACTGTGTCCGCCTTTTACAAGAACCGCACAGCCGTATGTATCCCCAAGTTCCTTTGCCGCCTTTTCCATATCTTCTCTTGTCGAAACGCTAAGTCCTGTGAGAGCCTGAGCCTCAGGAATATTAGGCGTTATAACGCGGCTTATGGGAAAAAGAAGCTTCGCCATTACTTCCGCTGTCTCATCCTTCATAAGACTGCTACCGCTTGTAGCAACCATTACAGGATCAAGCACAAGATTTTTAACCTTGAATTTAGTCAGCTTCTCATGAACTACACGGACCTGATCTGCCGACGGAAGCATCCCTATCTTGGCAGCATCACATGGAATATCGCTTAGACACGCTTCAATCTGCTGCCCAAGAAACTCCGGTGTTGATTCAAGTATCGCTGTAACCCCTGTTGTATTCTGAGCTGTAAGAGCCGTTATAGCTGTCATGCCATAAACCTTATGCGCGGTCATTGTCTTAAGATCCGCCTGAATACCGGCACCGCCGCTACTGTCGCTCCCTGCTATAGATAAAACTACTTTCATAAAACCTCCCGTTTTTTCTGATGAATCATTCGCCCAAAACGTCTACTCATCACTTATATAGCATAAAACCCACTCTGAAGAACGCCTTATTCTCCGGCGTTCTTCAGAGTTTCGAAACAGCTTCGATCAGTTCCTCTGCTGCTTTTCTCGGCGACACCGCCTTCATTATAGCTGTGACAACGCATATTCCTGCGATGGGAATCCCCTTAAGGACTCCTAAATTATCCTTGTTAAGTCCGCCTATGGCATTTGCCGGAATAGGAACCGCATTGCAGATATCATTTAATGTATCCGTAGAAGTAAGGACTGTCTTAACCTTGGTCGTTGTTGGATATATCGCCCCAACACCAAGATAATCCGCACCCGCCTTATAAGCTGCCAGCGCCTGTTCCACAGTTTTTGTTGTAGCACCGACTATCCTGTCATCTCCAAGAATCTTCCTGGCAGTTTCAACGGGCATATCGTCTCTTCCAACGTGTACACCGTCAGCACCTGTTGCAAGAACTACGTCCACTCTGTCATCCACAACAAGCGGAACATTATATTTCCTTGTGATCTTAAGTGCCTTACTGACAAGGTCTATGTACTGTGCTGTAGTCTTGTCTTTTTCACGTATCTGTACAAAAGTAACGCCCCCAAGGATAGCTTCCTCAATGCTTTTTAGAAACTCTTCTTCGGTTTTTCCGTCACTGTTTGTGACCAGATAGAGCTTTAGCTGTTTTCTGTCCAACTCCATATAACCTTCATCCTCTCTTCTATGATGTCATCATCTATATCAGCGATCGCATCAAACAGCCTCATAAGGAACATGTCCCCCTCAGCGTTCTCACCGATTATGCCAAAACCTGCCGCGGCGCGCACAACAGTTTCAATATCCTGTCTTTGTGAAAAAAAGCTTGCGCACACTGCCCCCAGCATACATCCCGTTCCGGTTATGCTTCCAAGCTTTGCTGTTCCGTTTGATATCACTGCGCATTTTTTACCGTCTGTCACAATATCTTTTTCACCGCTTGCAAGCACTATTACGCCGTATTTATCAGCCAGGGATATCGCAATATTTTTTATCTCATCAGCAGAAACTTTATTGTCGGCATCCACTCCGGACGAGCTGTAATCACTGTCCAAAAGAGCTTTTATCTCCGAATAATTACCTTTAACGAGCATCGGAACCTTTTTATTTCTTTTACTGATACCTTGGATTTCTCCATGTGATCTGTCACTTTGGCCTGTTACTTCCGCTCCCATCATTTTTCTGACAGTGTTTCTTCTAAGGTCAGAACACGCAGCCCCAACAGCGTCTATCACCGTAGGGATTTCTTTTGCCATAGCTTCATCATAGGAAACTGTCATAGCCTCAAGCCTATCCCTTGTTATGTTTCCAAAGTTGAGCAAAAGAGCTTTCGCAGTCGCCGTAATCTCTCTAACCTCGTCAGGGTGCTCCGCCATGATGGGACGAGCTCCCAGAAGGAGCACAGCGTTCGCACACTGCATTATGGAAATCGGATTGGTAATGCAATGTATAAGCGGCGCATTTTCTTTTAATTGCTTGCAGATATCTACTTTCATATTTAAGAAACCTTTTTAGTATCGTTATCTTTTCTTACTTCATCAGTTCCGTTTAAGCTATCCTGAATTTTCCTGAGCATCCCTGTCACCGATAGTCTCTTAAGTAGAAGATAAGCTATGCTGCCTCCAATAAGAGTTCCCATGATAAAAGAGGGAACGTAGAAAAACAGGGTAAGGCCCTCTTTGCCCCACAGATAAGTCATGACAGGGTATGAAACGATGGCTCCTATAATTCCTGTTCCGATAATCTCTCCGATCACTGCTGCTATGATCTTGCCCCTGGAAACCTTGTACAAAATTCCCGAAAGCAGCGCTCCAAAAACCGCTCCTGTAAGTGCAAGAGGCGGAATACCCATTGTCATCATCCTGATAATTCCAATAAGAACTGCACAGGTAAATGAGTAAACAGGCCCCATAAACACGGCACAAGTAATGTTTATAAGATGAGCCATGGGGCACATTCCTTCAACACGAAGGATTGGAGAAATAACAACTCCCAGTGCAACAAACATTGCAAGCATAACCATTTTCAGTAAAACTTTTGAATTTTTCATAAGACTCTCCTTTTGGCGGGACCTGATGCGCATCCTGAGCGGAGTTTATTGTATGCAAACTCTTGTATGCAAGCATTCTTTCGATTGCCGGTCTTGTGCAACAAAAAAGCGGAAGCCCGCATTGACAAGCTTCCGCATAAATCTCCTAAAACAAGGCATCCCTACGTTGGCATTATCCAAATCAGGTTCTCGGTCGAAGGTCACACCTTCCTCTCAGCCTGTAATACAAGCTCCCGTCTATTCATTTTTTATACAAATATGTTTATACACCATCGCGCAATTAATTACAATAGTGGTTATATCATCTAATCCCTATTTCTCTTTCGTAGGCAATGATGGTGTTTTCGTTCGCTATCTCAATCTCGGATAAATAATCTTCCGTAAAGGCCTCAGGGGCGATACTTCCCACGTACCACTCCTTGGACTCAAAATATCCGCGAAGCATCTCATCCGTAAAGATTCTGCCATGCCTTGCGTAGATCTCGTTTCTTGCAAGCTTACACATTTTGGCATCAAAACCTTCAAGATCCTCCCTTGATATAAGCTCAGAGGAACTCTTTGGCAAAATATATTCCGAATCATCTGTAGAAGAAGCCGTCTCTGACTGAGCCATAGCTTCACCGCTATCACCTTCTTCGCTGTAGTCTGATTCCTCACCGGTACTTCCACTTTCAGAATCCCCCGCTTCTTCTGTTTCTTCTGATTCTCCTGTACTTTCCTGTGTCTCCTCAACTACCTGCGCAGTCTCTGCAGCTACAGCTTCTTCGTTCATGCCGGCGTTTGGCTTATTCTTTATTAAGCTCAAAACCAGCATTACGGCAAGCACCAAGATGCCAGCGCCTGCGGCGGCAATAATTATTTTGGCACTCCTTGAAAGACCACCCTCAGGATAAAGGGACATCTCATCCTCTTCCCATTCTTCCACGTCAATCTTTTCCGGTTTATGAAAAGCCACTGTTTTTTTCGGTGCGTGAACCTGTGGTTTTTTCGCAGGGGCCAAAGGTGCTCCGCACTTCCTGCAAAATTTAGATCTATTATCATTTTCTGTTCCGCATTTACCACAAAACATCTCTTTTCTCCTTACTACACCAAAATCCCCGGCTCACAATCCCAATACCGACATAATGGCATAGGTTTACAAACCGGGGATATATAAGCCTATATTAATTTGATCACTCAGAAAGCTTTGCTCCGCAGTATGCACAAAATGCAGCATCACTTGGAAGCTTCTCACCACATCTTAAGCAATATACAGCTCTGGGCCTTGCTGCATCTCTTGATCTTGCCCCGGATCTTGATCTTGAATCAGATCTACGTCTTGAATCAGGTCTTGGTCTTAAATCATCTTCCGGTTCATAAGCCAGCTTAGCTATTTCTCTGTCCGTACGCTCATCTACAAAGTCTTCATCGAGATAATCCACATCCTCTTCCATTCGTCTGGGAGGTGTTATGCGGCGTCTCTCAGGTCTCTCCCTGCGTCTTTCCGCATTTCTTCTGCGCCTTTCATCCTCTTCCCTAAGCCATTCTTCTTCCTCGGCACGCCTTCTCTCTTCTTCAGCGGCTCTTTTTTCCTCTTCAAGACGTCTTCTTTCCTCTTCAGCGCGTCTTCTCGCTTCCTCAGCCTCTCTTCTTTCTCTTTCCTCGGCTTCGCGTCTTGCTCTTTCTTCAGCTTCTCTTCTTTCTCTTTCTTCTGCTTCTCGTCTGGCTCTTTCCTCTGCCTCCCTACGTGCTGCTTCCTCGGCTGCTCTTCTGGCTTCCTCTTCAGCTCTTCTCGCTTCCTCAGCGGCTCTTCTTTCTTCTTCCGCCTCAGCAATAAAAGCTTCAGGAACAGACCATCCGCATAATGTACAGAATTCATCGCCAAACACAATTGCAGTACCGCACTTAAAGCAGTATCCCAAAATATCCTCCTGGGGAACGCTCTCCTTAACGGCTTTGCCTGTAAACTTTGCTATAACCTGACTTACAGCAGATGACACCCGGTCAAATGTATCATTGACCGCTGTCCCTCTACAAAGTGCAAGCAGATCTTCCTCCAGATAAATAGTTCTAAGAAGCGTCAAAATCGCTAGTGCAATAATAAACAGCAGAAAAATAATATTAAACACGAACCATGCTGTTACCTTGATAGAAAGCGCGTACTTATTAGCCATATTGTTGGCTATAACGCAGCTGACAAACAAAATTACCAGATCTAACACAGCACAGCCTGTTGTGATCAGTGACACTTTCTCCTCTGTGATCTGTCTAAGAAAAAGAACTACCAAAATTGCTACAGGTAAAAGAAAAAGCAGTAACAGCACAAACTGCGGCTTAATCATAGCTTCTCCGTTGTGCTTCATTCCACCGACCAAATTCATTGCCGAAACGCCAACCTTCTGCTCCGTAAAAGATAATACAAAAGTGGGGCAAAAGAAAATAATAGTAACAATTACAGAAAGAACTCTTATTATATTCTCTACTGTAATCAATGGTTTCCTTGTGATTTCTCTCATTGTCTCTTATCCTCCGATACGTTGTTTTAGACTTCCGTCATTGGATTTGCTTTATTAAAACAAGTTTAAAATCTTTTAACATACTACAACATATCGTACCGATTCGTCAATGTTAGGCAATGAACGCCGCTCTATAAGCGGTTCTTAGCGACACTTATATTTTTCACTTCCACTCGGAAGCAAATTCCATAATCTCTCTATTAAGTTCCTGTTTTCTGTCATTCAAAAGAAGCAGCTTATTATATTTATAATATGCCTCATTTCCGGTCTCTCTTACGAATTTCAGACTATGATATGCATTGGAAAGTTCTGTAAGAAAGATTACCATTTCCTGGCTTCCGGTTAATGACTCTTTATTTCCAAAGGCTTCCTCCAAAAAGGCAAAGCTGTTGGAAAGATGTTCTCCGGTAGCCTTAATAGCCGCCTGCCTGTCAGCTTCTCGTAATTTAAACCACTTCTTTGCAGCGTTCACGGCATTTTCTAAAGAGTCTTTATTATCACCCTTCGCATCTGCTGCCACGATTTCTTTCAAACACTCTCTAAGCGCGCCAACAGCAAGTCTTCTCTCGTTTTCTTCCTCTCTGCTTAAAAGTCCTCCCTCAGTCTCTCTTTCAGTGTCTTCTTCCAGTTTTTTAATTCTATCTTCCAAAAGAGCTTTCGCTTTATCTGCGATGCCGGATCCATCCTTAGGACTGCCGTCTCCGATCGCGGCCACATACTCTTTTACAACGTCATAAACGTTTTTCTGCACAGCTCCTGCCCTGGAATACTCCCTAAATTCCTCCATAAGCTTATCTGTAAGAAGTCCGATGATACTAAGCTTCTCGTCAAAAGAGCCGTTTCTTATAGCAGCAAGATCCTTAGGGAATCTACCCTCAAGAATATCGGGAATCTTATAAAGTTCGTTGTATCTATGATAGAGTTCATAGTAATCAGCAAAATCTCTAGCAATTTCTTTATCCTGAAGATACTGGTCAGTTAGCTTGTTATCAACGGGGATTCCAAGCTTTTCATGGACCTTTATAACTCTGGAAAGATCCTCCCAGCCTCTTGCTGTAACAAAGCTCTTTCCGTCAACATCACTCTTTATGCTGTAGAAATTATCTTTTTTGATCTCGAGATATGCCATTATAGCGCCGTGGACGCCCTCTTTATAGGCATATTCCTTCCATGCATCATAATCTTCTTCAATAGAAATCTTGCGCACACGGTCAAGAGTAACAATATCAAAGTCTCTTACCGACTTATTGTACTTGGCCGGATTACCTGCAGTCACAATGATAAAGCCATCAGGAACCTTGTGACTTCCAAAAGTCTTGTACTGAAGAAACTGCAGCATTGTGGGAGCAAGAGTCTCTGAAACACAGTTGATCTCATCAAGAAACAGAATTCCTTCTTTGATGCCGGTCTGTTTGATCTTGTCATAAACTGAGCCCACTATCTCACTCATGGTATATTCAGTAACAGAGTACTCCTTGCCGCCGTACTCTTTGGAAGAGATCATGGGAAGTCCGATAGCGCTCTGCCTTGTATGATGAGTGATCGTATAAGATACAAGACCTATTCCAAGCTCATGGGCAATCTGCTCCATAATGGCAGTCTTACCTATTCCGGGAGGTCCCATCAGCAGCACCGGACGCTGCCTCTCTACAGGAATCTCATACTGTCCCGCCTCGTCCTTTTCAAGATACGCTCTCACAGCGTTTTTTATTTCTTCTTTTGCTTCTCTTATGTTCATAACACGCTCCCTGGGCAGTTTATTTTTACTCTGCAATATACAGCTTCTGCGCCCAATCAGGCACTTTACTGTCATCATAATCTTCGTCCTTTGCAAAGACAAAAGCTGTCTCGTATCCGGTTGGTTGCTGCGGATAAATACCATATCCGTCAGTAAAATAAATAAGTCCCTTTAAATTACTTAATTCTTCCTTGCGGATCAGTTCCTCAACATGTGAAAAGACAGGTCTAAAGTCCGTACCATATCCTCCTTCAACGTGAATCCCCTCAGAATATTTTTTCATATCATCCACAGACAGAATCACATCATCTCTTTTGACCTCGTCGTCGCACTGTATCACATGTATCTTGATCTTCCTAAAGAAATTATCACCGGATAAAAGAATTGATGCCGTCTCATTAAGAAACCTCTGAACCAATCCGTCTTCGCAAGAAGCAGAGGTATCTATTGCGATTACAAGTTCCTGGACCTTCTTAACTTCCCTGTGCTCATTTTCTTCAATAAGTGGCATATTGCCATAGGTCTCGATTCCGAAGGTATACATTCCATAGTCAAAAGAATCAGGATCAATTACAGTCTCTTCTCTTATGACCATAAAATCTTCCAGAAATTCCCTGTAATCCGTCCTCCCCGTGTTCTCATATTTAAGTATATAAGCCAGCTTACCTATCCTGTCACTTGCCTTTTTACCAGTCGTTTCTATTTCGGTCTGAAGACGCTTACTTTCTTTCTCCCAGTCTTTTTCCTTATCTTCAATAAGCTTCATTTGGTTGGGCGAAATAAAGTGCTCGTTTCTATTTTTCTTTTCATCATTATCAGATTCCGGATCATCCTTTGGAAGCCGCTTCCAAAAACCGTGGTCGTCAGCCCAAAATTCTTTTTCCAGTTTCTCATACTCAAGCTCATCATCTAACGGATGCTCCTCAGAAAAATAACGGTACAACCTCTCTACGGTAAATACCTTGACTTCTTTTCCCAAGGTCTCATACCACTTATCGCGATAATCCGAGGATATCCTGTAAATGCACTTATAATCCATATCATCGAGAATTGACTCTGTCACAATATCCGCGCACAGATCATAGAGCCGCTCATCCTCATATCTGCCCGATGTATACATATGCCTGAATATGCAGTGAATGAGCATGTGCATGTAAGTCCTGTTGAGCCGCGCAGGCTCCTCGGTAAACAATCTGAATATGTATGAGGGATTGAATCTGATACTGACAGCATCTGTTCCGACACTGGTCGTAGATAGATCAAGTTCATAAGAAAGGCTCGAAAGAGCCGCACTCATAAATCTCATGGCAATATAGAGTTCAGTCCTGGAGGCATTCAAAACACTGCATCCAAGCTCAGATAACTCAATCTTTTTCTTGCTTCCCGCCATAGTCATAAAAATTCCAACTCCGAATTCCGGGTTTAACCGCTCCTGTTATCACAAAGCAAATTCCATGCTGCTACCTGCTGCGGCTCTACCTGCGTCCATAAGTGCCGCAGAAAACAATGTCTTCCCGCTTCCGGCAGCATGTTCTATTGCCTTGTCCACATCTGCATCTGCAAGCAGCTTATCGCCGTCGTTTCTGTTATTTTGCGCATCCGCGCATCTGTATTCCAAAAGAGCTTTCACAAGCTCAAGGTTTTCATCTTCATTTTTTTCATCAATAAGTCTGCACAGAATACCCGCGCCGTTTTTCCTGATATATCTCTCATAAACTTCTCTGTATCCCATATCAAGTTCTTTTGGAAAAAGAAGTCTTCCCATAGCAATATTCTCAGAGAGCGAGTTACCGTCTATAACTGCCTTGTCAAAGAGTCTGTCGTATTCTCTGTAATCAATACTCCTTCTGTCCACGCACTCTCTGTATGCATATCCTGAACCTGCGATTGAAAACTGTATTGTACGTGCCATGGTATTCTCATTGAAATCATAGACAAATTCCGGAAATGTAAGCCTGGCTTCGTCATAGCCTTCTTCCGTCTTAACGTGGATTCTAAACTCCAAAGTCCTGTCGCTGTCTGCAAGAAAATTTCTGATAACCTCATACCAGCTGTTGTTTACAGTAATATCAATCACCGTAAGCTTATCACACTGTCTGCACACTCCGTCGTAATAATCAGTCAGGCTGTCATAGATACTGATCCTCTCAAGATTTTTGCAGTTGTGAAAAGCAAAGCCGTAGAGAATCTTAACGCTCTCAGGTATCTCTACGCTAACAATATCTTCTCTCCCTGAAAAAGAGTGGTTTCCTATCGCCTCGACAGGAAGCCCCTCTATGCTGTCCGGAATATTGAGTTTCTCGCCATTACCCTCATATCCCGTAATCTCTATATATTCATGATCATCTTTTTTACTTCTTTTTTTCTCGTACAAAAAAGCCATTGCTTATCTCGTTATTTCTTTTTAACCCTAATGGTTATCGCCCTGTTCAGAACGTTTATATTGGTCTGTTTGGCTGCTCCGCCAAATTCCCCGTCAACGGTCCATTCACATTCCGTCTCGGAACAAAAGCTCACTTTTTTGACCTGCTTAACGGTGATGAATCTGCTGGATTCTATATTGGTGGCAAGAGCTCCCAGAATCTCATTAAACTCAACAATATTCTTGGGTGCATGTATGAGCAACAGCTCCATCTCCGCATCATCAAGCTTAACGTCTGTCTTTCCGAAAATATTCATACCGCCGATGGAACCGCAGTTGCACACTGCGCCAAATACATAATCATCTTCAAATAATTCCCCATCAGCATCTATTTTCATATGAGTACTGTTACCGATACTCTGCGGAAGCTCGGAAATTGCGCTTATAACATACGCCGCGTAGCCCAGAATATTTTTCAGCTCCTGATCTGTAGCATAGCTAACCTTGGAAAAAGCTCCGAATGCCGCCACGTAGTTGAAGTACCTGTCATTCATCTTGCCAATGTCGTAGTAAAAAGCTTCTCCATCCAAAGCCACACTGAGGGCTGCTGCGTTCCCGGAAGGAATCCCCAAACCTTTTGCAAAATCGTTGGTACTTCCCGCAGGAATATATGAGATAACAGGCTTGTTATTCATACCCATAACAGCGCCCACAACGTGATTCAAAGTACCGTCTCCGCCGCTGCAGACTAACAGATCAACCAATCCGTCATACTGTCCTATTATGGTCTCCGAAGTCAGCCCCGATCCGGGAATAATGGGATATACAATAGGTTCATACCCCCTCTGGGCAAGACCTGTTGCTATGGCCAGTGTATTGTTACCCGCTCTTCCTGTTCCCGCTGTTTTGTTTATAAGTATAAGCGCTCTCTTTCCCATAAGGCTCCTCTTATTATCTTCTCTTATAAATCCTGTATGTGTATGTTATATCAAAGTAAACCTGCTCATCGCTCTCCTCAACAAGCTCCCAGTTGGGATCCTTGTCAAGATTGGGAAAATAAGCATCTGCCTCGTATACCTTGTCGATAAAAGTAACGATGGCAGTATCACAATCATCAATGAACTGTTTATATACAGTCTCTCCACCTATGATATAAACGTCATCGGAATTCTCGTTCTTAATAAGGTCCATAAGCTCATCTCTGTTATGAGCAACTTCAGCATTCTTAACTGTATAATCAGGTCTTGTTGAAAGAATGATATTTCTCCTGTTTGGAAGAACGATCTTCTGAGGAAAAGTCTCCAAAGTCTTTCTGCCGTATACTATCGTATTGCCTGATGTTCTGCGTCTGAAGTTATCCTTCTGATCTGCAGGAATGCTCACAAGGAGCTGTCCTTTATTACCTATTGCCCAATTGCTGTCCACCGCAACGATTGCTTTCATAATATTCTCCTCTCTTCTCCTTAACCGAAAAATAAAAGGCGCACTGTCTCAGTTTGGGACAGTGACACCTTATATTATACATGTAAATTATTGTAATGACACGGATTGCTTTTCCTTATCCGATCACTCGAAGATAACATTGCTCCAAGTATCATCAGGAATAAGTCCGATGTAAGTCTTACCTGTGTTGATCTCGAGCTCTTCGCCGTTCTCATCGTAGAATCTTGTTACATCAGTCTCACTGGTCTTGGACCATGTGATATCCTTAGCAACACCATTGGTAATATACCATCCGTTACCACTACCGATGCAGTTGTAGATAAGATAACCATTTTCATCAAGCTGGCTGAATGTTACATCCTGAAGGATTACATTCTTAACTGAGATAGGTGCATCTGTCTCAGCATCCTCGTGACGAGCGTTATACTCATAGTACTCGTACTCTTTGGTCTCATCATTGTACTTGAGCTGAGAACCGTTGTGCTTGAAAGGAAGTGAAATATTCTTGGCGGGGTATGATCTTGAGTATTTCTCATCAAGCTTGATCTCTTTGCCATAAGTTGTGAAGTTGAAGTGATCTCCCTCGTTGGCATGCTCGTTGTAAGTTGTTGAATATCCCGCATTCTTGAAATTCTTATCAAGATCTCCGCTTACGATATACTCTGTAAATTCTCTCTTCTTACCATTGTTAACACGTGAAAATGTTCCTGAGAAGTGAGGAGCCCAAGCATTCTCGAAGTACGGCTGAATGTAAAAAGGACCACCATCGTGGCAAAGTACTGCATTCCACTCAGCCATAAGCAGGATGTTTGTAGGACGTGTACTTCTGATACTTCCCACCTGCTCAATCTTACCCCAATCCTTATAGATAAGCATAAGTCTTGTGATACGATCATTCTTGGTGCTGTTCATCATCTCGTAAACAACATCAGCATCAGCTGTTCCGTAATGAGGAAGAGCCATCTTCTCGTTGTCCACCATTACTGCGATAGGACGCTGATCCTTGATCTCTTCACTGATAGGTTCACCTGTTATCTCACTTAAGTACATTCCCTCAGGAACCTCTGCAGATGTCTCTTCCTCTGCAGACTCCTGTGTTGTACTATCTGTTGATGAATCGCTTTCACTTGTAATAGGCTCAAAAGAAGCCCCCGTGCCGGACTCATCTCCTTTTCCACCACCACATGCTGTGAGCGCACCAAATGCAAGCACACATGCCATCATGATAGCCATTCTCTTTCCAATTTTTCTTAAAAGCATTTTATTTAATCTCCTTATTTTCTAAGTAATTGTAACCATTCTACCAAATATGCCCTATTTTTTCCACATAGAAATTGTGATATGCTAAAAAGAGTTTAAGGTATTCAGACTAGGGGTGATTACATGAAACTGACTTTTATTGGCGCAGACCACGAAGTTACAGGCAGTTGTCACTATATTGCAGCCTGTGACAAAAACATTCTTATCGATTATGGAATGGAACAGGGCAAGGATTATTTCGAAAATGTTCCTCTCCCGATTTCAGCTCCGGAGATTGACTATGTCTTTCTCACACATGCCCACGTAGATCACTCGGGCAATCTTCCTCTTCTATATGCCAAAGGATTCAGAGGCAAAATATTTACTACAGAAGCCACAGCCGATCTGTGCAACATCATGCTCAGAGACTGTGCTCACATTCAGATGCAGGAAGCTGAGTGGCGCAACAGGAAGGCCAAGAGAAACAAGGACATCGAACAGATGGAGCCATCCTATACCATGGAAGATGCAGAGAAGACCATCAAGATGATCGTTCCTTGCAAATATGGTCAGGAGATTGACGTTTGTGAAGGTGTTAAGATCCGTTTTACCGACATCGGACATCTCCTTGGCTCTGCCAGCATAGAAGTCTGGCTCACAGAAAAAAACGTCACAAAGAAGATCGTATTTTCCGGCGATATCGGCAACAAGGACCAACCTCTTATAAGGAATCCTCAGACCACCGAAGACGCCGACTATGTAGTTATGGAATCAACCTACGGCGACAGGCTTCATTCGGAAGATAAGCCGGATTATGTCAAAAATCTCGCAGAGATCCTGGATCGAACTTTCGCAAGAGGCGGCAATGTTGTTATCCCCTCCTTTGCAGTTGGACGTACACAGGAGATGCTGTATTTCATACGCAAGATCAAAAAAGACGGACTGGTAAAAACCAATCCTCATTTCCCTGTATATGTAGACAGTCCGCTGGCTGTTGAAGCTACTGAGATCTTCAGTCAGAATCAGCTTGAATGTTATGATGAAGAAGCAATAGAACTTGTTAAAAGGCACATTAATCCCATCACTTTCAGAGAACTTATTCTCTCCATTACAACGGATGAATCCCGTGCCATCAACGAAGATCCTGAACCCAAGGTCATCATCTCGGCATCCGGTATGTGCGAAGCGGGCAGGATCAGGCACCACTTAAAGCACAATCTATGGCGTGAAGAGAGTACTATTCTCTTTGTGGGTTATCAGTCAATAGGCACCACGGGAAGAGCTATTATAGACGGCGCAGATGAAGTTAAGCTCTTTGGCGAGACCATTTCTGTCAACGCCGAAATATGCAAGCTCGAAGGTCTTTCGGGACATGCTGACAAAAACGGACTCATTGAGTGGATACAGGGCTTTACCAAGCAGCGTCCCAAGAAGGTATTTATCGTACATGGTGAAGACAGCGTATGTACCTCTTTTGCCCAGTGTCTTAGAGAGGAATACGGATACGATACTTACGCTCCGTATAGCGGCACAGAATTTGACCTTATCTCGGGAACCTTCATCAAAGAAGGGGTTCCGATTCCTATCAAGAAAAAAGAATCTACTCTTATTTCCGATGTATATTCAAGGCTCAAGGCCGCCGGTGCAAGACTTATGGGCATCATAGCCAAGAGCGAAGGAATGACCAACAAAGACAAAGCCAAGTTCGCAGATCAGATCAATTCTCTTTGCGATAAATGGATGCGATAAAGGAGGAGAACTATTATGGGAAAAGCTGATGAAATTTTTATCTCCATGTGCAAAGACATCTTGGAGAACGGCACATCAACTGAAGGAGAGAAAGTCAGACCTCACTGGCCTGACGGAACAAGTGCTTACACCATCAAGAAATTCGGTGTTGTAAACAGATACGACCTTTCCAAAGAGTTCCCCATTATGACTCTTAGAAAGACAGCTCTTAAGAGCGCAACGGATGAGATTCTCTGGATCTATCAGCAAAAGAGTAACAACATCCACGATCTGCACTCTCACATCTGGGATGAGTGGGCTGATGAAACAGGCTCAATAGGAAAGGCCTATGGATATCAGATCGGTCAGAAGAGCATTTATAAAGAGGGCGAGTTCGATCAGATGGATAGAGTTATCTATGATCTTAAGAACAATCCTTTCAGCAGACGTATCATGACCAACACCTACGTCTTTTCAGACCTTCACGAAATGAATCTGTACCCTTGCGCTTACAGCGTGACATACAATGTTACCCAGAAAAAGGGTGAGGACAAGCTCACATTAAACGCAGTGCTCAACCAGCGTTCTCAAGACGTTCTTGCAGCCAACAACTGGAACGTTGTTCAGTACGCAGTACTGGTACACATGTTGGCACAGGTCTGTGACATGAATGTAGGTGAGCTTGTGCATGTGATTGCTGATGCCCATATCTACGACAGACATGTTCCGCTTATCAAGGAGCTGATTCAAAGGAAACCTCTTCCTGCGCCTAAGTTCAGCCTCAATCCTGACGTCAAGGACTTCTACAAGTTCACAAGAGACGATGTATCACTTGAAGGTTATGAGGTTGCCGGGGAACAGCTCAAGGATATTCCAATCGCTATTTAAACAGGAGTACTACATATGAACCACAAGGCAGAATTACCAAGACTAAACGGCAACGCACTTAAGATCATCGCATGTATCATCATGCTTATAGATCACATAGGCGCTGCTGTCATCTATCCTCTTACAGATGCCGGTATTCTGCCTATTAATATGTCATTTGGGCAGCTTAACGCAATCTACAGGATCATAAGAGCAATAGGAAGAAGTGCATTTCCCATCTTCTGTTTCCTGTTGGTTGAAGGTTTTATCCACACTCACAGCAGAGTAAAATACGCTCTTAGCCTCCTGATCTTCGGAATCATCTCAGAGCTTCCCTACGACTATTCAATGTCGGGCGGTATAAATCACCTAAGTAATAATGTCTTCTTCACACTCTTTATAGGTCTTCTTGTAATCTCAGCCATAGAATTTATAAACAACTATGCGGTCAAAAAAGAGCTCCACTTCATCATAGCGCCGCTTTTAAGCGGATGCATAACTGTTATCGGAGCTCTCATTGCATATTATTTTAACCTTGATTACAGCTATCGCGGTGTCGCGCTCATTGCTGTATTCTATCTGTTCAGATTCTATACCCCCTACAATCTTGTTATAGGTTATCTTATATTTCTTCTGGGAGAAAACGGAATACTCTCTTTCCCCGCCTTTCTGCTCATGTATTTATACAACAGAAAGCGAGGTAAAAAACTAGGCAGATTGAAATATCTGTTCTATATCTTTTACCCCGCGCATCTTCTACTATTGTACGGTATTCAATTATATCTGATCGATAAATTATCCCAAAACTTATGACTGATCTATAATATCTGCCATAGCCTTCTGAGCAGATGAAATATCCGTTGTTGACAGAGTGTAGTTCTGTAGCATGTTCGTATTGAATCTAACCACATTACCTGTATCAACCGTGACAACATCATATTCAGTATAACCTGAATCCTTGTTGCCCGTAAGGATATAAACCTCATCGCCCTCCTTGACATCCATCTGCACTTCAACTGAAGCTGCACTTGCCAAAATAGCGTTAGTACTAAATTTTATCTCATATGTGCCGGGATAAGAAGCATCCTGCAATTTGGTTACAGTTCCGCTGTAAGGAAGAACCTCTTCCTCAGATCTAACTGTTACTCTCTGTGTCAGTCTACTGTTAGCAGCACCTTGATTGCTCGTCTTTCCATTGGCAGAACTTTCGTCTTCTCCCATAAAGCTCAAAAGAGCCTCTTCTGCAGAATGATAAATCTCCTTCTTACCATTAGCTCCGCCGTCATCAACTCTGATGGCATAAACAAGAGATCCAACAAAACTTCCAATTGCTATCAGTGCTACGACCAGAACAGTAACAACTATTCCCTTTAATTTAATCATAGTCACCTCATATTCAATTTTAGTCGAGTTTATACTTTTTTTATAAATACTTCACAAATCAATCTGAAGTTTATCACACTTTGGACACATTTAACAATACATTTTTTTAAAAAAAGATGTACTTTTTTTAGATTGTGTTCTGTTTTATCTTTTCCATGTCTTAAGCTTAATTACTATAAATATAGGCAAAAGCTCAAGTCTGCCGGCCAACATATCAAACATTAGCACAATTTTTGATAAAACGGAAAACTGTGAATAATTACCCATCGGTCCGACCATGCCAAGACCGGGTCCTATATTATTCAAAGTAGCAGCAACTGAAGTTACTGTAGTCTGAAAATCAAAATTATCAAGTGCAACCACTATGGTTGAGAAGATAAACGTCAGTACATAAAGTCCAAGATATGCTGACACGGACTTAACTGTAGTTCCTTCAACAGTATGTCCGTCCATGTACACTCTCTTGATAGCCTTGGGATGAACCAGGAAATTAAGTTCATTTCTGACATTCCTTACTGTAATGAGAGCTCTTGAAAACTTAAATCCGCCACCTGTAGATCCCGCGCAGGCTCCCACAAGGGAAAGAATGCACAGTATCATCTTGGAGAACATTGGCCATTTATCAAAGTCCAAAGTTCCAAATCCCGTAGTGGTCATAACGGAAACAACAGCAAACAGGGAGTGGTGAAATGACATATGTACGCTGTCCAAAACTCCCGCTCTATATATGTTTATAGAGATAAGTCCCGCCGCAATAAGCATAACAGCAAAATAGTACTTAACCTCTTCTATAGCAAAAGCTTCCTTAGGTTTTCTGTGAAGCAGGAAATAGTATACGGTAAAGTTCACTCCGCAAAGTGCCATGAATACTATGATGACTGCCTGGCTCACAGTGGAATATCCGCCGATTCCCGCGTTGTTAACCGCAAATCCACCGGTTCCAACCGTTGAAAAAGAAATTGTAATAGCGTCATAAACAGGAAGTCCTGAGATAATAAGACAGATAATCTCTGCAAGTGTTATACCAAGATAGATCAGATAAAGAATCTTAGCTGTATCTTTTACCTTAGGAACAATCTTACCTACTACCGGCCCCGGGCTCTCTGCCCTCATAAGATGCATGCTGTATCCATCAGCAAGTGGAACAACCGCAAGCAGGAATACAAGCACTCCCATACCACCGATCCAGTGTGTGAAAGTCCTCCAGAACTGAACGCTGTACTCTATTCCATCAAGAGTTGTAAGGATACTGCCTCCGGTGGTGGTAAAGCCTGATATCGTCTCAAAAAGAGCATCTATATAATTGGGAATAGTTCCTGTAATAACAAAGGGAAGTGCTCCCATAAGGCTCATGACGATCCAAGCTACCGCAGTAATGGAAAAGCCTTCTTTTGCATATATGACTGTATTCTTTGGTCTCTTGCGAGATCCGATATATCCAAACAGAAGTGATACGGCTGCCAGAACAAAAAATACTCCGGCGCTGTCATACTCCCTGTAAATGATTGCCACAAGTAGTGGAAGAATGAACAACAGTCCCACTATTCTCAGCAATCTGAAAAGAACATATCTTATCATCGAATAGTTCATTATTATTTCTCCAGTATATCGCTTATGTCTTTTAATCCTGTAAGCGTTGTAACAACAATTACGGAATCTCTGTCTCTTATCACGCTGTCGCCTGAGGGAGATATGATCTCACCATAGTGATTGATGCACGCGATAAGGATTCCCTTTTTGAGATTGAGCTGTGAAAGCGGCACACCGATAACGGGGCTTCCGCTTCTGACAATAAACTCAAGAGCCTCAACTCTCTCATCATTGAGCTTGTACAAAGTCTCTATGTTGCTGTCTTTGGAGGCATTCATTCCACGAACGAACTGTACGATCCTGTC
>JAEEGK010001869.1_pt1 | contig 52870 bp, 23 predicted proteins | sample 8958771 | NCBI WGS metagenome assembly JAEEGK01 (sample SAMN16246547, study PRJNA631951) | gut metagenome | biome: gut microbiome; feature: rumen; material: SC-attached | host: Bos | place: Iran: Karaj | collected 2018-10 | reverse complement strand
TCATTTTAAATGAAGAAAAAATTAGAAAAGAAGAAGAAGAAAAAGAAAAAATTAAAAGAGAAATTGAAAAAAAAGAAAGAGAAAGGAAAAAAAGAGAAGAAGAAGAAAAATTAAAAGAAAAAGAAAGAAATGAAAAAATATTAGAATTAAAAAAAATTGAAGAATTAAGAAAAAAAAACGAAGAAATTAAAAGAAGAAATAAAATAGAACAAGAAAAAAAATTAAAAGAAATTGAACAAAGTATGAAAGAACAAAGAGAAAAAGAAAAAAATGATAGAATAAATTTAGTCCAAATAATAGATTATTCAAATAAAAATAAATTAAACCAAAATTTAAGAAATTCAATAAATCAAGATAATTATAATTTTTGTATTTCAAATAAAAATCCAATGCCACATATTTCATTAAATAGTTCAATAAATAATTCTATAAATCCAAATATTTCTGTTAAAACATTAAATACTTTTAGAAAAGGAAAAAAAACTCTTACTCAAAATAATTTATTAGTTAAAAAAGATACTCCAAAAATATTAATTAATCAAACTGCAAGAAATATTGATATTCCAATGTATACTCAATGTAATACTACTTCAAAAAAAACTTTTAAATTAAAAGAAAAAATTTCTTTTGATGATTTAAAAAATAATAATTCAAAAAATAATAATAATTTTAATTTAAATGATAATAATCCCCCTCAAAAACTTAAAAGACATATGAGTTTAAGAAATTCAAGAAATATTCATGTTTTATATAATCCTGGGAAAAAATTATATTTGAAAAGACAAAACAATGATTCTTTTGATATTGCTATTAATAATAATAATAATAATAATAATAATAATAATAATATTAATAATATTAATAATAATAATGGTATTAAAAATGATTTTGATATTAATCAAAGAAATATTAATAAATATTTAGATTTTAATGATTTTGAAAATGAGTTTATTGAAATTGAAAATAAGTAAAAAAATTTTATTCTGGGTCTAATTTTTTAATATATATAACAAAAATATATGGTAATCTCTCATATAATTCAGTTATTATTGTAAATTTTTATTCATATTAAAACTATTTTTATAATATAATTATATATATATAATTATATTTATCAATTTAAAAAATATATAATTGTTAAAGATTTAATTAAAATTAATCTTTCTTATTTGATTTTAAAGGTGATTTTTTTCTCCATTTTTAAACAAAAAAATAAATAAATTTAAACTGAATTCTTCGATTGTTTTAAATAAATAAATAATATGCTATTTTTCTCCATTTTTTGTTTATTAAATTTAAATACAATTTTATGCCAAGATTTAATAAAATTTGAAAAAGTTTTAACAACAGATTCAACTCCTTTATTAAATGAGTTATCAAATTACATTTCTCAAGTATTAAATATAACTCTAACATTAGTTGAAGAAAAAAAAAGTTATTTTTCAATTTCAAATAAATGTATAAATATTTTATCAACAGTGTTAAATATTTATAAAAAAATAGCTTTAGAAAAATTAATTTTAGATAGTTCAAAAGTTCCAAATGATATAAGTGGATATAAAGATTGTTTATATAATTATTATTCATATTATTATATATCTGATGCTCTTTTTATTAAAAATAATTTAACGTATATTATTTTTAGTTATGTTACAAAAAATATTAATGAAGATAATTTTAATGTTGCAAGAAAATCAATTTTTGGTTTATGTATTCCTAAAGGTTGTTCTGATAATGATTATAGGTATTTAGTTTATAATGCTTTGGTGATTATGTATAATGATACAAATATTTTTCCTGGCTTAGTTGCTTATAATATTGATTCTCAATGGACTTTTGAAAAATTTTATAAACATCTTCTTTATTTTATTCCTTTTTATATTTTAATTTTATTTACTTGTTTCTCTTTTTTTAATGAATATTTTTTTAATGAATCATCATTATTATTAAGTAAAATAAAAAGTTGTTTTAATTTAGGAGAAAACGTAGAAGAAATATTTAGAAGTAATATATCATTATATGATAGTAATTTATTTAATTCAAGTGGGTTATCAATAATAAATGGATTAAGAGCATTATCAATCTTCTTATTTATATTAGGTTCAATATTTGAAATTTTTTTTAGATCACCTATTGCAAATGATAGGAATAATTATGAAAATTTATGTGAAAATCCTTTATTTTCTTTTATGGCTTTTTGTCAAAGATTTGGAAATAAATTTTGTTTTTGTTTAAGTGGTTTTACAATATCATATAAATTTTTATGTTATTTAGATAATAAAATAGATTTTATAGAACATAACTCAAATGATAATAATTGCTTTGATAATAATAATTCATTAAATGTTCTTTATGATAATAATAATTATAAAATTTATAGAAAAAAAATTACTTGGAATAATACATTTTTGCTTTTCATTCTGAAAAATTTTTATAAATATATTTTAATTTGGTTTTATGCATTTTTCTATAAATATAATTTCTTTCCTTTTATTAATTTTTTTTCTAAACAAGGACCTTTTTGGACTTATTTTGAAAGAGAAATATTACATTTTTTTTCTTTTGATACTATGTTTGGAATGGAAATTTTTCAAAGCACAAAAAGTAAATTTTTTTATTTAACTTGTAATCCTTTTCAAGTTGCAATTAATGAAATTAATGGATTTATTTTTTGGACTGTTATTATTTTTTATTTTTATAAAAATAATTTTAGATTAGATTTATTTCTTATTGTTTTTATTATAATTTCTTCGATTTTGAAATTTTTTTTTTTCTGTTATTCCTTTTTTTTTACAAATATGGGTTTTTTTCCTTCAAAAAGTTTTATGTTATATTTAAATAATTATATATTAATTAGTTTTCCTTATAATATTGTTTATTTTTCTATTGGAGTTTTATTTGGTTTAATGAATTATTCTTTTCAAAATTCTTATATTCAAAATTCTTCAAAAAATTTTATTACTATTCCAACAAAAATAATTATTATTACTCAAAAACATAAAAAATTATTTATTTTCAGTTCATTGATTTCTAATGTTATTTTTTTTCCTTTTAGTTATTTTTTTTTATATTTATTATATTCGAAATTTAATAAAAATTTAAATTCTAATGATTTTTTAGATAATTTTTTGGTGAATTTATTTTATTTATTTGATAATGAAATAATATTATTTTTAATATTTCTTTCTGTTTTTTCTTTTATTTTATCTCCAGACAGTAAAATTATTATAATTTTAAAACACCATTATTTTTGTGCTATTTCAAGACCTTATTTTACTATTATTTTATGTACTGGATTAATTTGTTATTATGTTATGTATCAAAATGATAGTCAAATTTTATTAGAAAGCCAAAATATTCTTTTTTATTCTACTTTATGTATTTTTATTATTCTATTTATTGGATTAATTCTCTTTATTTTTGTTGAAGTTCCTTTAAAAAAATTAACTAAAGTCTTTTCTAGTAGTAAATTTTTAAGTAAATGTTATAAAACTTTTAAAGTTAAAGATAATATTTCTACTACTCAAAGTTCTTTTAGTTTTTATTCTAATGAAATTGAAATGGAATTAAATGAAATAAAAAATTATTAATTAAAATTTATTTTTTTTTATATTTTATATTTTACTTATTATTAAATAATAGAATATAGTATTAAAACAAAATTATTATTTTTTCTTTTTAAATTATTTTAAAAATTTTCAATAAAAAAAATGTTTACTAATCTTAATTTAAAAAAAAAATTTAGAAAAAATAACAAAATCTTTAATTTAGATTTAGGTAAAACACATAATATTTCAAAAGAATTTTTTCCACTTGAAAGTATAATTGAAGGAAAAAAAAAGAAAGATGATAATTTGTTAAATAATTATAATTTAAAAGTAAATATAACAAAGAAAAAAACAAAGAACATTTCAATTGGAAACTTAACAATGAATAATAAAAGTAAAAGCGAATTATTAAGTATATTAAATACTCCAATGTCAAGAAGTATTTCACCATTTAATTCTTTAAATGTTAAAAAATATGTTGATAAAAAAATAGAAAAAAGTAAAGATAAAAGTTCTAAAGTTTCTTCTGCTATTGATTCTCCTAGAAGTTATGATAAAATGATTAGTAAATTAAAAAATGAGTTTGCTAAAATTAGAAATAAAAATTCTAAAGAAAGGAAAACTATTCATAGTAATAATAATAAATATATGAATAAAAGTTTTAATTTGAATGTTAATAAAAATTTTAAGGTTTTTATTAAAAAAAAATCTAAAATTAAAAAAGATAAAGAAAAATCTTTTTTATTGAATAAAAATATTAAAAGAAATTTATCGAATAATATAAGAAATAATACAAATTGTTTTATTAATAATATTAATTTTGATATAAAAAATAAAAGAAATATAGATATTAAAAATAAAAGTAAATATATTCATTCTCAACAAATTAGTTTTTCTATTATGAGTAAAAATAAATATTTAAAAGAAAAAAATTTAAAAAATGAATTGAATCAAAAAAATAATTTAATTGATTTTCTTTTAAAATTTATTTCAATTATAAAAAATGTTTTTATTAAAAATATAAGTTTTTATGCAAATAAATATTTTCAATTTATAGATTCTGAAAAAAATAAAGAATTAAATAAACAAATTGATTTATTAATAAATGAAAATAAAAATTTAAAGCAAGTTTCATTATCTCTTATATATTATTTAAAAGAAGATTATTCATTAAATATAGAAAATGAGAAAAAAATAAAACAAAAAGTTTCAGAACTTTTAAAAGAAAATACTTATTTAAGAACAGTTTCTCAGTCCTTAAATTATTTAAAAAATGTTAATTATCAAAATTTACAATTTAAAAATCAATTTGGAGAAGAAGAAGATGAAATAGGTTTTTTATTCAAACAATCTTTTTTAGAAAAAACTATAAAAGAAAAAAATAATATAATAAAAAATAAAGATACAGTTAATTTAAAAGACTTAGAAAAAATAAAAAATAACTCAAAAAATAATAGTATAAATTCAATTGATACAATAATAAATAGGAAAGGAAATAATATATATAAAATGAAAAGAATGTTAAAATATAAAAAAAAAAAAATTTTATAATATAATATTTATTATAATAATAATTTATAAATAAAGTAAATAAAGAAATAAATAAAGGAGATAAATAATTTTTCTTGTAGAAATTATTCATTTAATATAGGACTACATAATATAAAATTTTTTTATCCCAAAAATACTTTTCTCTAGGTATTTATAAAGAAATTTTTTAAATTTTTTATATTTTATTAAATATAATTAATTAAAGTTGATATAATAATTAAATAATAAAGATTATTTATCCTCTTTAGTTAAGTCAATAATGTCATTGAAATGATAATCTTTATCACTTTCATCAAATTTATGATTCATATAATAACAATCATATATATAATCTTGACTAATTGTTTCCTTTTCATTAATCATTTTTTTTTCGTTATCAATATAAATTATTTCACTAATTGATTTTTCAATAGTGCAATTATTTATAATATTACCTCCACACATTTTAATAATTTGAATTAATTCTATATTATTTGGTAAACTACTCGAAACACTAAAATTAATATTATAAAAAATATTCATTTTCAAAATACTCATAGAATCAGGAACATTAATATTACAATAATAATATAAATAATAAACTTTTAAAATATAATCAGAAATATAATCTAATTGTTTTTTCTTATTTAAATAAGGTGATTCAACATAATAAGGTAATTTTGTCATAAGTTTTTGAAAATTTTTTATTTTATAATCTTTAAAAATTGAAATGTGAGCTTTTAATTTACAATTAGCATCTTGTTCAGGTAAAAGTAAAGGATAATAATTAAAATCAAAATGTATCTTTAAGAAAAAATTAATATAATTATCTATAAAGTATTTGGATAAAATTAAATTAGATAAATTTTTTGTCCAATAATGAGGATTATCATCAAAAATAATAGTATTATTTTCTAGTAAATTTAATTCTTTTAAATTTTTTGATTTTTTTTCTTTAGTTAAATCCTTATTAGCAATATATCCACTAAATTTAATTTCGAATTTTTTTTTCATTTTAGAAATAATTTGATTAGCATAATCTTGAAAAGAACAAGTACTAATCTAATAATTACAGAAATTTTTAGTTTTATCAAAAAATACTTTTAATCCTTTTCTAAATTGAACAACATAAATTTCATTTGGTGAAAGACGAATAATTTCAATTTCTTTTGAATGAAAATATTTTTGAAATAATTCTTTTTCTATATAATAATTTTTTCGAAGATTTGGAATTAATTGTGAATAAATTAATGTTGAATCAAGATCTAAAACTAAATTTATTTTTTTTTTATTTTTAGGATTGATTTCTTTTGGAATTGATTTTATTATATTATTTATTATTTTTTTATCAGTTTCTGTTATTGTTGTTTGATTTAAAATTAATGATATTTTCTCTTGAAGTGTTTCTTCATTTGATGAAAATGTTGTTTGAGAATCATTTAAATTCATTTTCCTTTTTTTACCTAATAAATTGTCCATTTTTTTACTTAAAAGTTTTGTTTTATTTTTTTACTTAAATGTTTTTTGGGTAAATTTTAAAAAATAATTCAAAAAATTAAAAAAAATAATAAATAAATAAATAATTTTTCAAAATTATTATTAAATAATAATAATAAATTAAAGATATATTATGATTTAAAAAATCGTTTCTTCAATATTTTTCTTTTTCTTTTTCTTCTTTTGATCATTTTTAATTTTATTTTTTTCTTCTTTATTTTTAATTTCCTTATTAATTACTTCTTGCTCAATTTTTTCACCAAGTAAACATTTATCACCTCCAAGAACATCATAGAAATTAATAGCATTATTAACATGAATATCTAAAGAAGATAATTGGGAAATTTCATCAGAAAAATGATTATTATTGAAAACTTCACTATTCCAAATATCTTCTTTATATTCTAAATAACTAAATAATTCAAAATCTGGATTTATTTCTAAATCATCTCTTTTTCCAGTTAATATTCTAGAAATAAATTTTCTTACTGCTCCACTTAAAACTATTTTTGTTATTAAATATCCATTTTCTTTTTCTTTTTCAGTAAAATAATTATTTATTGATTTGACTTTTTCTTCAGATAAATTTTTCTTGTAATCATCATCTGTATTATTCTTAAAATCTTCATAACATAATAATTCAAAATATTCATAAACTGGAAATATATGATATATTGTAAAATTTGTTTTATTAAAAAAATCTTTTGTTTCTTCTGTTAAATGAACATATGAAGGTAAAATTTTTTCTTTTATTAATTTACTTATTTTAACATCTTCTTCAAATTCTTGTTTATTTTTTTCATTTAAATAAAATATAAGTAATTGAATAGAAAATAATATTTTTTTATAATTTTCATTTGATTCTTGAGCTTCTTTGAAATTAAATAATATTTGTTTTTCTTCATCAGTTAAAAATCCTTTCTGAGGAAATTTTTGACAAAATTGAGGAATAATAGAAGAATTATTTGCTCTAAAAGCTTCAAATTGATAAATAACATATAATTGATTTGTATCTAAAAGTTTTTTTTCAGGTAATAAAATATTTTCTAATTCATTTTCAATTGAATTTAAATCATATTTAATGTTTTCTTGATCATCTTTATATGAATATAAAAGTAATAATTGTAAAAATGAAGTATAATTTTCAGTATTAATTTTAAATGATACAATATTACATTTTTTGGCTTTTTGAGGAGGAATTTTTTGTTTCATTTTTAAAACTATATTTTTAAGTTTTTCAATATTTTCAATTTTACTGATAATATTATTTAAAAAGGTATTTTGTATTCCAATAAAATCTTGATAAGCAGCTGCAATTTGCATTCCATAATTACAAGCTCCATTGTCTATTAAAAATGAAGATAAAGATAAATCATCATATAATTGTTCATCTAATTTTCTTATTTTTAAACCTTTTTTTATTAAATCTTTACAATCATATTGAGTTGCATTTTTATATATTTCATGATCATTAAATGCCTTTTTAAAATTTAAAAATGGCTTTTTTGGTATTTTATTATTTTTAACTTCATAGGACATTTTTCTATTGTTTGCAATTTCTCTAGAAATTTGATATGAATAATTTTCAACTGAAAATAAAACAAATTCATTCATTAAATTTATATTTTGTAAATATTCAATTTCTTTTTGATCAGTATCTAAATAAGTCATTAAAACAGGATATAATTCAGATGAATTTTCTTTTGAATTTAATATTTCTTTTAAACTTTCTATTGATATTGTTTTTATTGAAATTAAATTTGTAAAATAAGGATATTTAGGATTTTCTTTTGGATCAACTCCTATTATTGGATCTTGATAAACATCTACTAACTCATCTTTCATTTTTAAATAATTTTTTGAAGATTCTTTAAAATTATCAATTGTATTTTTTGTTAAATCATTTATTGAATTTTCAAATGAAATTCGTTCACTTGTTGTTTTCATTGAAGAAGAAGTTTTAATTAAAGCATGCAACTGTTCAAATATAATATTCATAAAACAATAAATATTATTGATTTGAGAAATTTCTAATGAATGTTTTATAAATGTCCAATTTTTTTTCATTAAATGAAATATATCTTGAAGAGTTCTTTTTTGTGTTTTTCTTTTTTCTAAAATTGGAATCCTATAAATTTCCCAATTTCCAGAAGATTCATCTTTTGAACTTGAACTTCCAGTAAAAGTCCCATTATAACTTTGTTCTTCAAAAGGAACTTTATCTTTTAAATCATTATCTTGAATATTTCCTAAAATATATTGAAAGAATAAATTAGAATAAAATATAAATGATAATATCCTATAAGATAATTGAGTTAAATTCCTAATTTTTTTATTTTCATCAATAAATAAAAGATAATTTTCATTTAAAAAACCTTTGTAATCTTTGTTCATTTTTTTTTCAGTTTCATTTTTAAAATCTTTCAATAATATACTATCATACCATTTATCTAAATATCTTCTTTTTAAATCAGCTCTGTTTTCAACAGCATTTTTATTGTTTTCATCATAATAGACTCTAATAATTTCTTTACAATATTCTGTTTTTCCTCTTTTAGTTAAATATTCATCTTTTCCTCCAGTTTCTTTTCCACAATTAATACAATTAGTAACAGAAATAGGAACTCCACACCAAGTATTATAATACCATTCACCACAATTACATATATAAAATCCTTCTCCCATTCCTTCTTTATTTGATGTTTGAATATATTTATTTATTGAATAATATGATTCTACATGTAAATCTGAATATAATTCTGCTCCTGGAATATAATATTTATTTAATTCTTTTATTATGTTATTTGATGACATTAGTGAATATATTGATTTTGGATCTGATAATGAACATGATATTGATAATTTATATCCATATAATATTATCTCTAATTCATCTGTTGAATAATCACTTATTATATTCTTTGTTTTTGATGAATAAGTTGATTCATCAAAAAATAAATTGATTAAATTTTTTGTGTTTTGATTTAATTCAGATGTAAAATTTTTAAATGATTTAATTGATGGCTTTTTTAAATGTTTTATATTGTTTTCTTTTTTTAAATCACTAATATTTTGATTGAAGAAAATATTTAAAATTTCAAATAATTGTTCTTTATTACAATTGAAATTTTGTGTTTTTGATGTATCTATATTTAGTTTATTATTAACTAATTGAAAATAATTTTCTTTATCATTCCCACTGAAAAATAAATTAAATACACTTTTTTGAGTATCGGGTTTATAATTTTCAACAAGTTGTTCTAAATGATATTTTGAACTCCAATTTTTTATATTACTTAAAAATTCTACATTATCTCTAATATAATTAATTTTTATTAATTTTAAAAATACCATTCTTATTGTTTCTTTTAAATCAGTTGGATCTTTTGATAAAAATTCTAAAAATTTAGTTTTCATTGTGCTTGAATAAGTTGTTTCTGTAAAAATAAATTTAACTAAATTTTCTAAATAATAATTACAATAAACTATACAATATTGTTCTTTTATATTTTTATTATATATTTCATCAACGTTATGATATATTATATTTTTTAATGTTTCATATGCTAATTTAAAATAATTAAAAGGCTCTTCTCCAATTAATTTTTCTAATTCATCTCTCTTTATTTCATCTTCTGATTTATTTCTATCAATATCTTGAAGTTCAGATTGGAAATATTTATCAACATTAAATTTAAAAATAGTTTTTAAGATATTTTTTAATTGTAATGGCATTTCATTTTCACAATTAATTTCTTTTAATAAAACATTATCTTTTAATTCAAAATTAAAAGGATTATTATCATCATCGTTATTTAGTTCTAAATAATCAGGAGTGATATTATATTTTTTAAAAATAAGAACAAAAAATTCAGTTGAATTTTGAAGTAAATAATCATTTTCTTTTATTTTTTTGCATAAATTTGCTCTGAAATTTTCATTATTTATTTCTTTATATTTAGAAACAATTAATGATATTGCTACTTTTTCAAATCCTTCTTCATTACTAAAATATTGTTGTAATAAATTATGTTGATTATTAAATTCAATAGTTGCTTTATCTATATCATTTTCTCTTATATATTTTCTTTCTTGGATTAATGAATTAATATAATGTTCTATTACTTCTTTATTTTTATTATTTTTTTTTATTGCTATATTGCATATTAAATATGTAAATTTAAATCTATAAAATTCTTTGGATAATAATTTCAAAGAAGAATTTAATATTTCAGCATTTTTATTTATATTTGAATATAGAGTTATATTTTTATTTAAATCTTGAACATCTTTTATTAAAATATATTCTAATAAAATTAAACAAATTGAATCAAGAAATATTAAAAATGGATAATTAATTTCTTTTTTAAAACTTGGATGATGTTGAGAAATTAAATATTCTACTTGTTTATTTTCAATTTTTTCTTTCATTAAATCAATAATATCAGGAATTATATCAATTATATCTGAGAAAATATTTAATATATAAGTCATTTCTTCTTTATATATTTCCAGCCATAAAATACTTTTTATATGATCAATTAAAATATCAGGATCTCTTTTTTCAAATCTTAATTTAGTGAAAAATTTAATAAATTCAACAAATTCATTTTTTTCTTTATTAATTAATTCATTTGAATATTGTCTATAATAATCTTCAAACAAATAAACAATACCTTCATTAACTTGATTATCAGGGAATAATTTGAATATTTCTTCTTGTTTAATTACATTTAATAAACTTTTAATTAAATTATTTTTTGGAAATTGGAAATATTCTTCTAATAAATCTCTGACTGATTCATATTTTAAAATATCATCTTCTTTATTAGGAGAAAAATATTCATTAATTAAATTTCTTTTTTCTATAAATTCATCAGTTTCATCATCATCTTCATCATATTTTTCATATAATAAATCAGAAGGACTTTGAAAAGTTCTTAATTTATCTTCTTGATCTTTATATTCATTTTTTCTTAATTCTATAATTTTTCTTATATTTTTAATTGTATTAATTGAAGGTAAATTATATGATGATTTAACATTTATTATATTTCCTTCTGGATTATATTGAATTTCACCTTCTGTGAAATCAAATTCAATTAAATATTTATCCCAAATATCTTTTACAAAGCCTTTTAAATTTTTAGAATAAAATTGTAATATTCCTTTTTTTTCTGAATTAACGATAAATTTATATAAAAATTTTAAAAATTCCCATTTTAATTCTTTTATTAACATTGATATAAAATCTGATTCTTGTTCAAAATTATAATTTTTAAATATAATATCATATATATTTACATTTAAATTTATTTTCTCTACAATTTTATCACAAATTTCTTTAATTAAATTATTATCATTTAATATTGAAGTAATAATGTTATCTCTATAGGTATTAATAGGCATATTAAAATCAAAAGTATATTTTATAGTAATAAAAGCAGCATAAATATTTTTTCTAAATTCTTCTTCAACATTAATTAAAGAAGAATTATATAAATCTAATTGATTTTTACCTAAATATTCATAAATTTCTTCGTTTCTTCCAAAAAGATTATCAATAAATATTTGAGAATAAGAACTTAAATTTGACAAAAAAGATTGATTAAATGGTTCAGTATTTGATCTTTTTAAATGAATAATTATTAAGAAAAGTTTTTTAATTTCTTTTTCTGATTCTGATTCTTTTTCTTTTTCCTTTTCTATTCTTTCAATATAACTTGAAACAAATTCTAAGTTTTCTAATTCTTTTCCATTAAAATGAAACATTATAATATTTTGATCTTCTGATAAATAAAAATCTTCTAATATAATTTCTAATTCTCTTTCTGATTGAATAACATTTATCAAAATATGTTTAATATTATTTCCTTTAAGTAAACCAAAAATATTATGTTCAATTTCAAAATTAAATTTTAGTTTAATTATTGAAGTGTAAGTATAAATCACATTTTTTGAATTATTTGTATTTGAAAGATAATTTTTTAAATTTGAATGAATTCCTTTTTTATAATAGTAATTTATTTTTTCTACTAAATCTTTATAATTTTGATATCTATATATATTTAAAAAAGCAATTAATTCTTGAGGAAAAGTTTTAGATAATTGAGAAAAAATATAATCTTCATAATTAAAATTAGTAATTTTTCCATCATATTTTTTGCCATCGAAAATCATACCTTTAATTTCTTCTTCATAGAAATTAATTAATTCATATTCAGGATTAATTTTCAATCCTTCAATTTTTTTAAATAAATTCTTATATTTCATAAATTGTTTAGCAATATCTTTTTGATTTTGGTCTAACAAAGAGTCATACGAAATAACATATTTTTCAAATCTATTTAAAAAAGGAGGATCTTGATAAGCTAAAGCTTCTTTTGATATTAATACTATTATTCTTAAATTATCATTTACATAAGTTTGAGTTCTAATATCATTTATTGATATTTCTGCATATTTTTTTTCTAAAGTATATGAATATCTTTGATTTAATAAATCATATAGAGATGCATATGTGGTTGATAAATTTTTTAATATTAAAATTATTGGTTGTTCTAAATAATATCTTATTTTATTTATTGCTTTTGCACAGTAAGTTTCATTAAATTTATCTTCTTCAAATAAACTTCCAAGATAATAAAAATATTCTCTTTCTTCTTCTTCATTTTGAATTATATTCATAACTAAATATTGACTTAAAGAAGATTGAGTTATTAATAATAAAAATCTACATTCAAAATCATTTATATTATTTTTAATACAATCCATTATATTAAATTTATTTATTTTTAAATTTGTTTCTGAAGAATATATTTTTAACATTTCTTTTTCAATAGCTTTTGAAGATGAAGATTCATTATATTGAATTAAACCATTATAATTGCATTCAATAGAAAAAAAAGCTTCTTCTAAAATATTAACCTGAATATTTTTTTCTTTTTTTTTCATAATATTTCTAACAACACTTTTAATTAAATTATAGAAATCTCTAGTACCATGGAAATTTCTATTTATATCAGAAATATCATTTAATTTTTTTTTATATCTATAAACAACCTTACTTAAACTATTGATTAATTTTTGATTAATATCATCAATATAGAAATTTTTATTATAAACACTACATAATTCTTTTGCAGTTTGAATCATATCATTTTCATTATTTTCTGGACTAGAAACATTTAAATAAATACCTCTATTCATTTTAGAAGCATCTAATTTCCAATTAGAAATACCAACAAAAGCAATTTTATCTCTATCATTTTTATTTTTATAATCTAATTCTAAAAATGAATGAAGAACTTTTAAAGGATTTGAAGGTGAAAGTTCACATAATCCAATTTCATCAATAAAAACTAATGAAATAATATCATTACCATTATTAATATTATTATTATCAATTGGATTTTTTTTCTTCCATTTTTCTAAAGTTGTAAAAGCATGATCAAAGGATTTTTTAATTGCATTTGAAGTACAAGTTAATGAACCTTGAAATGAAGTTACTATTAATTGAGGATATTGTTTCCAAAATTGATTTTGTGAATTCACTCCTTGCATTGATTTCTTTATTAAATTCATACATAATGTTTTTGAACAACCTGGTGGACCTACAAGAAAAACTGCAATTCTTGTTAAAATTCCTATAAATGTTATAAATAAATTTAATTTTAATATATTATTTGCTGCTATTCCTCTTTCAAATTCTATATTTTGAACTAATTCATTTTGTAATTTTTCAGGATATTCTAATAATTGTAGATCTAATATTTCTAATAATTCACTTTCGAAATTTGGTTTATCTTGTAATTGTAATCTTATGTAAAAACATATAAATATTCCCACTGATATTGCATATTTATGGATTATTTCTTCTTTTCTTGTTTTTTGGTAAAATGTAAAATCTAATTTTAATTTAGATTCATCATTTTCATTTTCATTTGATATTTGTAAATTTTGTTTTTTTTTAAAATCTTTATACATAAATTTATATATAATTAAAAATTTTCTTATTTCTCTTAAACTAACTGATTCTTTTCCATTTTTTTCTCTTATTATTTCTTGTGATTTTAAAAATGCTTTTACCATTAGAGGATGAACTTTATTATATATATCTTCATTTTTAATTATTGTTTTTAATTCATATTCTGCAATGCTTTCAATATATTTTTTTTCATCTTCTTGACTTAAAACTCCGAAATTTAAAACTAAATATAATTGAGAATGAGTTAATGGATTAACAGTATAAACTAAATTAGAAAATTTAGAAGTAGTTTTAATTAAAGCAGTATTATCTTGTTTAATTATTTTTTTTCTATAAGGATTACAAGCTCCAATAAAAGAAACATTTTTTCTTATTTTTTTGCCTTGAACTCTATGTTCACACATAATTTCAGTTAATAAACCTTGTGAATTACAAGTATTAAATTCATCAAAAAACACCACAGTAAATTTATCATTTTCTTCGTTTTTAATTTCATTATTAGGAATATTTATATTACTTATTGTTTGTGTTCTTGAATTTGAATCTTGTTCTAAATCATCTTCTATTTCATCATATCCTATTTTTTCATCTTTGTCTAATAAATTATTTTTTACTATAAATGCTACTAAATCGTTATCTGTTATTGAGGCATTTATGTTTTTTGTTATCAATTTATAATCAGATAATTCACATATAGTATTTATTAAACTTGTTTTTCCACATCCTGTTTCTCCCATTAATATTACTGATATATTTGATTTTAATCTAATTAATATTTGAATCATTTTAAAAAAATTATCTGCTGTGAAAGTATATGATCCTATTTTTTCCTTTAATTCTTTTATTGATTTATTATCAATACATAAATATTGTTTTATTATTCTTAAAAATTTTGCATTTGCGATTTCTTTTTCTTCTTCATTTTCAATATTTTCATCTATATTAGAAGTAAAATCAATTAATTTAACTTTTTTATTTTTATTAAACATATTTAATAACTTTTCTAATTTAATATATTCTTGAGAATCTTTTGAACAATTAGTAATTATAGTAATTCCCTGTGTATCTTCATTAAAACAAACTAAACTTTTATCTTTTAAATTAGAAAAATTAATAATTTTTTCTTTTGAAGATAAAGCTTTTGTGGCTTCTTCCATTGCTTTATCTTCACTATAATCAAATATTGCTCCTCCTTGTTCTGTTACAATTTCATCAAAAGCTCCTATTGTGAAAAATTTAGTTAAATTTAATATTTCTTTTATTAAATCTATTCTTATTTTCGTATCCTCTCCTGAATATATAAATGATTCTTTCATTAAATAATAATTATTTGAAAATAACTTTAATTGATGTGCTAATACTTTTAGAAATATATTTATTTGGTGATATGATATATTCTCTTTGTTGAAATATTTTTTTATTAGTTTATCACATTTTTTTTCATCGATGAATTTTGGATAATAATAAAAATTCATATTATCTGATTCATAATCCATTTGATTTAATTCATAAAAGAATACATTTTTATTTTTTAAAATATTAGTATTATTATCATATAAATTTAAATAATTACAAACTATTTGAACGTCTGAATTATATAAGTATTTATGATTTTTTCTTTCTAATTTAATCTCATCTGGAATTTTATCTAAAGATAAAATATTTGATTTTGGATAAGGAAGTGATTTATAAATTTCTTTGTCTTTTTTTATGTCTTCTTCATCATTAAATTGTTTATCATTTTCATTAAATATTTTATATTCGGGAAGAGAATTAATTTCTTTATGTTTAAATAATTTTAAAATAGAAAATTTATCCATAAAATTATAAAAACCTTTTGGAATTTCTATTTTAATATTAATGTTGTTTTGATAGCAAAAAATATCTTCATTTTGAGTATATTCTTTTAGAATAAGAAAAGAAAAGAGAAAATCTTCAAATAACTCAATTTGTTTAGTTTCAGATAAATCAATATGTAAACCATAATCAAAATTTTTTTGCAAATCTAATTCTTTTAATCTTCTCATTATTATACTTCTTTTAACTTCTCCTCCTAAAGTAAAGATTAAATATAAATAATTTAATTTTTTAAATTCATTTTCAATATATGCACTTTTACCATATCCTGCTAAAGTTGAAGAAACAATTTCAATATCATTTCTTATATCTAAATTTATATTTGGATCATCAATTTTTCTTATTTCTTTCATTTCTAATAGTTCTTTTCCAATATCAGATTTTCCAATATCATAAAAAAGGAAAATAATCAAAGAATTAATTTCTAATTTATCTTCAAATATTTTTTCTAATTTATCTTGTAATTCAACTCTTAAAATTAAATTTAATCTTTCAGGTTTTAATATAAGAAAAAGAGAATGATATTTACACATAATAGCTAAATATAAGAAAGCTAATAATTCTTCTGAAGTAGTTTCTTCATTACATAATAATATTGAATATCTTGGGGGCTCTGTTCCTACTAATTCTTTATAATATTTTAATGCTTGTTCATATATTTTTTTATTTTCTGTTATAAAAATCCCTTTTTTATTTATATAATTATCATTTTTTATTTTAGAATTTTCAAATATTCTTTCTTCATCTAATCCATTTTCTTCTACTATTTTTTTTAAGTAATCTTCTATATTATTAAACATTTCATTTATTTTTTTTATATTATCGACTTCATTATTAATTTCTGAGAATGATCTCTTATAATTATTATTTTGATTTAAATTTGTATTTATTTCATCTTCATCTATATTAAAATCTTGAAAAGATTTTATTGTTTGTGATGAAAGAATTGATTTATACAAATAATCTACATCTAGTTTTTTATATTTATTTCCCATGATATGTAATAATAAATGATGAATTTGAGTTTTTTTTCCATCGTTATTTCCTATTTTGTTCTTTAAGAAGTTATTAAATTTTAATAATTGTTGTCCTGAAAAAAATTTTAAATAATTTTTATTTTTATATGCTTCCATTTGTAATTGATCTATTTTTTTTAATATACTTTTCATTTCTTGATTTTCTTGATCCAAACTTTTTTGAATATTATTTACTAAATCTTTTAATAATTCTTTTTCGTTTTCTATAATGATTTCAAAATGAAAATAATCAGGGAAACCTTTTGCAGTTAAAATAGAACAATTATTAATTAAATCCTTTAATTTATCAATTAATTCAATAAATTTATTTAATTTATTATTGTCTTGATTTTTATTTTGACTTAAAGAAGCTATTTGTTGCATTTCAATTATTTCTTGAAAATTTTTTTCTTTTGAATTATCCGAAAAAAACACTATACAATTATATCCTAAAATTAAATTTTTATCTGAATCTTTATTTAATGTTTCTTGATAGAAAATTTTAATGATTGATTTTTCCATAATTAAATTAATTTGTTCTCTATAAACTTCAAATCCAGTTTTATTTTGTAAAAGTTCATTTATTTGATTTTTTTTAGAATTTGCTTTTTTAATAATAATATTAATATCTTCAATATTCATTTCTTCGTTTAGTTTTTCAAGAATTTTAGGAATTTTTTTAAAGAAATCAAATTTATAAGACTTATTTATTTTAATACTTTGAGTTAATTCTTTTTCTAAATCATTTATTTCATTTTCATTATTTTCTTTTTTTTCATTATAATTCACTATTTTTTTAAATAATATAATTAAATGATTAAGAATTAAATAATGTTTTATATCATTAATATCAACAGAATTTCCTGTTATAGAATTATTTAAATCTCTTATATCATTATTTGTTAAATTGAAAATAAATTCAAATAAATTATTTTCCCATAAATTTTTAATTATTGTTGAAATAGGATCTAAAGGCATTATTTTTAAATTCATATCTTTTGCAAATTGTTCTATATTTTCAATTATATTATTTATTTTATCAATATTTTCTTTTATTGTATCTGAATTTATTTCTTTTGAAATAAAATCTAAATCTGATAAATTTTCTCTAAAATTACTAAATTCTTCATAAATATCCGAATTTAAATCTAATATTTTTATAGTTTTCATATAACTTGATACTACTTTATCTGTTAATTCTTTTCTAAAATTAAATTTTATTAAATCATTTATATCATTATTATCTTCTTTAATTCCAAAATATTCTTTTAATTTTTTTAATTCTTCAAATAATTCTTCTTCTGAAGAGAATAAATAAAAAAAATTTTGAAATTCTAAATTTAATAAATTTCCTAATGACTCTAAATCAAATAAATTTTTTAATTCATTTATGTTTGATTCTAAATCTTTTAATTTTAATTCTTCTTTTTCTATTTTTAATTGAATTTTATTTATAAATAATTTTGAACATTTAAATTCTTCAATTTGATTAAATTTTTTTACTCTTTGAAACAAATCATTTAATTTTCTCCTAAAATTGGAATCTAAAGTTTGATAAATGTTTGATAATAATTTATTTCTACTTTTTTTAAAAATTTTTTTCACCGAATTAATTTTATGAATAAATAATTTATCTTCATTATCAGTTATATTAATTTTTGTAAAATATTCATCACATTCAGTCAAATTATTTTGTAAATCAATAAATTCATTTATTTTTGATTTAATATTATTTATGAAATTTACTTTATCTGACTGTTCAATTAAGAGAATATTAATTTTTTCATTTAAATCTATTTCAGATAGATTTGAAAATAGTTGAAATTCATCAAATGAACAATTCAATTCTTCGATATCTTTTTTAAAATTATTAATTGCCTCCATAGAATCAATATAATATTTAGATTTTTTAAATTCATTCTTAATTTCAATTGATGTTATTTTTTTAAATATATTTATCTTTTTTGAAGGTTCAACTAAGAAATCTGACTTTTGCAAAATAAATTGATTTAAATACTTTTTTATTTTTGAAAAAATATTTTCTTCATTTAATATAATCCATAAATTTTCATTATTCAACAATTCAATTGAGTTTATAATATAATTAGATAAATAATCTTCATAATCATTATTCAATGAATTATTCTCCATAAAAAATTTCATTAATTGAACATAAGTGTTACTAATATTTTTTTTTACAATTAACTCTTCTTCTGAATTATTTGCAGTGTAATATTCCTCCAATTGTACAAAAGAATAATCTATTGATTCAGTATTATGAGAAAACCAAATAAATGTCTCTTTAATTATTTCAAATAAATTATTGTTCTTAATACTTTGCTCACAATTTGAAAATATTTGAAAAAATTTATTTACTACTATACAACTTTCATCAGGCTTGAAATAATAATTCATATTAAATCGAAATAATTTCCAAAATATATTTGAAAATTCAGTAACTCTTTGAATTTTAGAAAGCATAGAAAAAAATATAGTATTTTCAATTTTTCTGTTGGTTAAATTAGAAGTTTCAAAAAATTGAAATTGTTTGAAAACAACAACAAAATCATTTATAAAATTTAAATTCATTATTTGGAAATTTAATTTATTAAATGAATCAATAACAATAGGATAAATTTCTGGAAAATTCCAAGCAATACACTCCTTAATATTATGAATAATTTCTTCATTGTTTTGAGCATCATTCATCATCATTGATTTTCCTAATTGAATTTTTATTATATCATTATTTTTTTTAATTAAATGATATAAAATCAATTTATTATTATGAGAAAGATAATCTGAAAAATTAGAACATTTTTCAATGATTGAAACACTATCTAAACATGATTGATGACATTCAGAAAGAATTTTTTTTATTTTTGGAATTATTTCTTTTGCTTCTCCAAAATCTTCTCTAATAAAATTTCTTGTTGAAATTGTAAATGATATCTTTTTAAAATAATCAATGTTTTTGTTGACTATATTTATAAAATCTTTAAAACATATTGTTTTTTCAATTATTTTATTTAAATAAAGTTTATCTTTTGAAATTAACATAAGGAAACAATTTAATAAATCTTCAACAAAAATTTCTTTTGGAAAAATATTAAAACATTGACAAATTGCATTTGCAATATTTTGTTTATTTGATTTTGATAATGACAATAAATCAATTGTATTATTGATATTTTGAATAGCCATTTCTGCCATTATTAGAAATATTTCAAATTTAAAATTCATTTCTGAAGTAATTTTTCCTGAAATTATTTGATTATCTTCATATAATTTTTTTATTGTATTTTCATTGTTTGAAGTTAATTTTGTTTCTTTAAATGATTGAATATCAAAATACTTTAATATATCTTTAATTTTACTATAATCTTTATAAATTGATATATTTAAAGATAAAATATCAATAAAAAAAGAAAAACAACAATAATTTTTAGAATCAGGTTTTTCCATTAAAAGTTTTATTCTTTCATAACCATATTTATATAATTCACTATTAAAAAGATAATCATTTAATCCTATTGAATAATTAAAATAGGTTTTGAAAATTTCTTCAAAAGATATTTTTTGAAAAATTAGTTGATTTTTTTTTCCTTTTAAACATTCAAAAAGCAAAAAACTTTTTTTTTTATTTATTTTTATTTCATGTTCACGTATATTATTCCCATATATATAAAGATGAAAATTTCCATTTAATTCGGCTTTAAAAATATAATAATAATATTTTTGATTTTGAGATTGTATATTAAATACATTAATAAATTGAATATTATCCTGAGAGTAAAATTTATATTTTTCATATTCATCTAGAGTCATACAAACAATAAAATAAAAAACATTTTTTTTTTCATCAATCAATTTCTCATTATTTGGAGCAGGTAAATTTTGTTTTTGTGATTCTATTTCATTTATCTCTAAATCATTTGATGATTTTATCTCTTTTAGATTTTTATTTGGTAATTCATTATTGTTTTCATTTGAATTATTTAATCCATTATTTCCTTCTATTGAATCTATGGCAACATTCTTATTTTCTTCTTCTTTTTTTTCTTCTTCTTTTTTTACTTCTTCTTTTTTTACTTCTTCTTCTTCTTTTTCTTCTTCTTTTTTTACTTCTTCTTTTTTTTTTTCTTCTTCTTCTTTTTCTTCTTCTTTTTTTACTTCTTCTTTTTTTGCTTCTTCTTTTTTTACTTCTTCTTCTTCTTTTTTTTCTTCTTTTTTTACTTCTTCTTTTTTTGCTTTATATAAATTATCTTTAATTAGTTTTAAACACTTAATTGGATTTTTTATAATATTGTTAATCATTATTTTTTTATTAGTATATTTATTAGAAATGTAAGGATTTTCCAACAAAATATCAAATAATTCTTTATTTGCCAATAAAGTTTCAAATAATAATTTATTATTCATCATTACATTATATAATGTATCATTTTTGGTATTCCATTCAAATAATTGTTCTTTAATATCTTCTGGTAATTTATCTTCATCAACTGGAGTTTCTTCCATTATATATCTTTTCTTTTTTATTTTTTATTTTTATAAATTAAGAGATGGAAGAAAAATTAATTATACTCAAAAATTATCTATTTGATATTTTAAATGTTGCTCCCCAAAAAATAAAAAAATGTGTTGTTATTTTAGAAGGTAATTTAGGAGATATTTCTTATGATATAAATTTTGATAAGATTAATCATAATAAGAACAATATAAATAAAATAGATAAAGAAAAAAAATATGAAGAATTGAAAAATGAATTTCATGAATTAAAAAATAATATTTATACAGATAAAAAAGTTGTAAAAGAGTCAATAACAAAATTAATAACAAACAATAAAGAAATGGAATTAAATATAAAAGAAATAAAAAATGAAATATCTGAAATGAAGAAAATTAAAAATATTGAACAAATTGATCAAACAAATAAATTAAATATAGAATATAAACCTATAATAAAAAATAAAAATGAAATAAAAAATGTAGAATCTAAATTAATAAACAAAGAAGAAAAATTAAATAATAATAATTTCAATATAAAACCTAACAATTATTCTGAAGATATTTCTCAAAATATTCTTTATCAAAATTTGGAAGACGAAAAAAATATTCAAAATAATAAATTTGCAGATTATGATGAAATTATAAATAGAAATTCCAGAATTAGTAATCCTAAAGATGAAACAAAGAAAAGATTTACTTCAATGGAAAAAAATAATAATGATAAATTTGGTGTTAAATTAATTGATAGTGATATTGAAAAAATGGCACAAAAAATTATTATTAAATATAAATTAAATGATTTTTATACTTTGAATGAAGTTCAAAAAAAAATTAGAGAAATGAATACAAAAAGTATTTTAGATAAACAAGATTTAATGAATACTGTTGGGAAATATTTATATGAAAAAAAAAAATAATCATTAAATTCAAGAATATAATTAATTGTTAATATAATTTTAAAAATATTAAATTGATTATATCTCTTAATTAAAAAAAAATTCAAAAAAACAAATTTAAAAAAAAAAATGTCAAAAAAAAAAAGTATAACTTTCTTAATAATAATAATGATATTGGAAAAATTTAAAAGCGAAAAATGTGGAATATCAATATCTCAAAATTTAGAAGAATCTCAAAAAGAAATAAACAATATATATATAGATGAGAATAAAATATCAATACCATTTCAAGAGAATTCTCCATCTCCATTTGTATCACCTGAATTAAGAACATCAGATATATTTTATGTAACAGAGAAGAAAGATATAAATAAGGGAAATTTTCCTTCAATAGGAATAAATGTAGAAGCTACAAATTTAACTGTTTCAAAACCTGTTTTTAAAATAAATGATATTTCAAATGGGAATGATAATAATACTCAAACTAATTCTATTGAAATTGAATATAATTGTGAAAAAAATATTATGGGAGAAACTAATATTAAATTAACTTTTAATCCTGAAAATTGTAATCCTTTTCAATTAATTTGGGTTAAAAAATGTGTTGGTGAATTATATGGTAAAAATCCTAATATAAATTTAGAAATTATTTCTAATTCAAATCAACCTGAATTAACTATTAATAATGGAATTATTGAAGATAATTATTTTTATTTATTTAATCCTGTTGATAGTCAAAATCAAAATAAAGAATTTATTGTTTATTCTAATAATTTAATTATTTCAATTCAAAAAAATAATATTAATGATGATATTAATTTATTACCTATTGAAATTCATCCTTTAACAAATGAAATTATTAAAATTAAAATTATTGGAGATTTAGGAAATAAAGGAGGAAAAATTAATGAGTTTAAAGATAATATTAATATTGCTTTTGATTGTAATATGAATAATTTAAAAAATGATTATAGTAATAATTATGATATTGTACTTCCTTTTTCTGATGGAAGAAAAATTACTTTGTATTTTAAAAAAATATGTCCTTTACCTACTATTTCTGTTTATAAAAAAATTTTTAATTTTATTTATTTGTCCACTATTGTTTATATTGTTTTAACTATTATTTTTTGTGTTTTTCTTTATTTTATTAGTACTGACGAAGATTTTGGATTTAAAGATTTTATTTTTTCACTTAAAGAAAAAATTATAAATCCAATATTAAGTAAATTAAATTTATATTCTTCAGATAATTTCAGTTCAGAAGATAAAGAAGAAAAAAGTAATTTAAAAAACGATGAAACTCCAATGGAAAATGGTGATGAAGAAGATATTTTTTCTATAAAATACACAATAGATAAAAAAGATAATAATAATAACAACCAAAATGAAGATTATGGAGGAATATAAAAAAAACAAAAGAAATAAAAAAAAACAAATTTAATTATATAAATAATAATAAATAAATTAAATAATAATCTAATTAAAAAATAAAAAAATATGAAAACAATTTCAAAAATACTTTTCCAAAAAGGTAAAATAAACAATAGCTAAAATAAAGAGAGTATAAATAGCATATCCAAAGAAACCAACATATTTTTTAATAACAAACTTATTAACAAATCCCATAACAATAAGCATAGATAACAAAAGAATTAAATTAGCAAATCCACAAAGAATGATTTTATTAGTTTCTGCATTTTTTCCATGTAAATCAAAATTAAAATCTAGATCATGATCAATACCTTCATTGATCATTTTTTTAATGAGAGAGACACCTAAACCGAAAGTGATACCAAAGACAGGAGCACCTATTGCACCGCTTAAAGCCATTTCAGCAAATCCTGTTTTTGCAAGTGAACAATCTACTATAAAATCTGGAAGTGAATTTCCTAATGCTAATACTGTCATCGATAAAAATGATTCTGATATTTCTATTGGAAGTAATAATTTTACCGATGATATCATATCCATTAATATATTTGTTACTGCCCATATCCATAATATTGAGAGAATAAATGATGAAAATAATATTATGTTCTCTGCTTTTGGTAATGAACCACGATATGTCTTACAATAAAATATTAAAGATATTATTATACATATTATATAATATATTATTATTATTTTGAAATGAGTTATATATAAAGAATATAATTTGAATATTATTGTAAAAAAGATTGATAAAGATATTGGAAGAAAAATAAACATTGATCTTTTCCATTTTTCCTTTTCAAATGCTGGAATTGTACAATCCCTAATAAAATTTAATGGAAAATCTAATATTATATATATTATCTTTTGAAATAATGTCTTCTCTTCCCATTTTGTTTTATCTGTTGTTAGGTAATATCTTATTAAATCATATTTAAATTTACTATACATTTTGTAATTATCACTTTTTATTGATTGTCGACCTCCTTCTGAAATTCTATTCTTGTAATATGATTGTTTTATATACTTGTTTAAATTGAATTTTACTTTTTTTTTCGGTTTTTCTTTCTTTTCATTCTCTTTTTCTTTTTGTCTTTCTTTTTGTTCATTATTATCTTCTAATAAATTCCTTTCTATTTCATCTTCTATGATATCTTCAACACTATCTTCAGGAACTAATCTATTATCTTCAAAATTGTCATCAATTTTATAATTTATATTATCCTTATTCTCATTATTATTTTTATCATTATTACTTTCAATAGTATTATTTTCAGAATCAATAGTATAAGACTGAACACCTGAATCATCATACATCTTAGCTAAAAAGTCCCTATCTCCAAGAAAACTTTTCATAGCATCATTATTTTCTAATTTTTTTTTTCCTTCTTTATCCATAAAAACACAAATTATAACATATAGAATATAAATAGAGAATATAACAATAGCCATCCAAAATTTAATTTTCTGAGCAAAATATCCAAAAGAGATGATAATAAAAATCGCAATTAAATAGACTCCAATATCTCTAACATAATTACCTTTGTAAACCTTGACTCCATTTCCAAGGACAATAACTGAACTACAAACAAGACCAACAACGAGACCTCCTCCTCCTAGAAGGCTTCCTAAAGCGGTAGAGAATCCTTCATTTTGGTCTCCTCCTGCAACTATAGCAACAGCAACATCAGGAGCTTGATTCCCTAAAGCGAGGAGAGTGAGACCTGCTAAATTTTGAGATAATTTTAATTTTTCTGATATTCTTCCTAATACATTAGCTAAGTAATCATTTCCTGTTGAAGAAAGAATGTAGAAACAAAGGAGAATTAATAATATTATTATTATCATTGTTATTGATGAAGGAATTGAATTACAATAATGAATTTTTAATATTGTGAAATATGTTCCTTCACAACATTTTGTTATGTAGGAACATTGGGATTTTATAGATGAAGGAGTTGGGTGTGTTTGATTTGACCAGTCTTGGTGCAAAACTTCATAGGAACAGTCACATGATTCTTCTTCTTCAAGGAATTTCAAGGGAGAAGATGATATTTCTGTAATTATTATCAAGAAGAGGATATATTTTAAATTTGGAAATTTTAACATTTTTTTTTGGATTAATAAATTTGTTTTTATTCTTTTTTAAATATTTATTATTTTTATATATATTTTTTTTTGAATTATTTATTTTTTTTGAAAGAAACATTCAACTTTTAATGATAAAAATCCTAACATCTTTTTTAATATTATAAAGAAAAATTTAAAAATATTTAAAAAGATATTAAAAAAGTCAAAAAATGGGAACAGAAAGTAGAAAAAATGAGGAAAATATATTAGAAAATAAGCAAAGATTAGTTCCTTTAATAAGGAATGAAACAATAAAAGTATGAAACCAAAGAATCTCATTACAAGATTATAAAATTCCATATAAATTTGAAAGGAAAAAATTAATAATAACAGGAAATTTTTATTAAATTGGTAGTTAAAATGATAAAAATTCAAAATTTAAAATAAATTTACTTGGTACAAGCATTAATTTCAATTTATAATAAAATAAAATATAGAAATATTCAAATTGTTACAATAAAATAAATGAATATAATGATACTATAAATAATGAAACTTATTTGATTAAAATTGAAAATTAAGAAAACAAAATTAATGAAGATAAATTTAATATTAAAGAATATTATATTATATTCCAAAAAATAATTATATAAATTCTAATACTTCAAAAATTCCTTTATATTATATTTATCCTTATAATATTAATTATAATATTCATCAATGTGAAATTGAAAAAAATAAAATATTTTGAATGTCAAATAAAAAAATAGTAAGTGAAAACATTTCTTCTAAAATTTAGTTTATCCTCATATTAATTTAAGTAATGGAGATAATGGATTAAAAATAAAGTTAACACTGGAATCAAATATTAAAAATAAGTGTTTGAATATTTATTAATTACAGAAATGAATTTTTGATTGATATAAAAAATTATAACTATAAATTTTCCAATAATTCAAATTGTAAATAACAATACATTTTTGATATTTCCAAAAGAAAAAAAAACAATATTATTTAATTTAATATATATTAAAAAATTTTTATAAAAAAAAAAATGATAAACACAAATAATTCTCGAAACACAAATAACGAAGTTTCAGAAACAATAAATTCCTTATTAACAAGTTCAAAAAGAGATTTAATAAAGAAGGAATTTAAAACAACAATAAAGCCAAATAATTTAAATCTTTTATTAGATGATACAAACATATTAAAAAAAACAGGATCATTAAAAAAAAAGATAAATGGAAATTCATATATAAGTTCAAAATCATATGAAGAAGATTTAATAGCAAAAAATAAGTTAGCAAAAACATTTATATTATTTAATGAGAAAAAAAGGAAAAAAATGGAAGATTTTTTAAAAAAAGAAAATTCTGAAAATTCAAATAAAAGTGAATCCTCAAATAATTCAAATAGTAAAAGTTCAAATATGACTTCTTCAAAATATTCTTCTTCAGAAAGTTCAGAAGATGATTTTGAGAAAGATAATAGAAAATTAATTAAAAGAGAAAAAATATGTGATACTGATTCTGAAGATTCAGAAAGTGAAGATGAAAAAAAAAAAAGTTGTTTAATTTTACCTGATTCTCTTTTTAAACAATTATGGGATGTTTTTATTGCTATTTTAGTTTTATATTCTTCAGTTGTTACTCCTTATAAAATTGCTTTTAAAGATTATACTAAAGAAGATATTTCTGATATTATTATTGATGTTTTTTTATTGGTTGATATTGTTTTAAATTTCTTTTGTGCTTATTATGATAAAGAAGAAAATTTAGTTAAAAATCATAAATTAATTGTTATTAAATATTTACGTGGATGGTTTATTATTGATTTAATTAGTGTCTTTCCATTTTGGTTAGTTGTTGATGGAAAATCAAGTGAAATAACAAAATTTTCAAAAATGAGTAGAATACCAAAAATATATAAGTTAACAAAATTAATAAAAGTACTTCGTTTATCAAAAATGAAGAAAAAAGGAGGTAATTCTTTATCAAAATTATTTTTTGAAAAATTTAAAATAAATGCAAATATAGAGAAATTATTAACATTTCTTGTGACATTTTTATTATTATCTCATTTGAGTACATGTATATGGTATTTTGTTGCTAAATTAGAAGATTTGAATCCGAATTGTTGGGTAGTAAGATTAGGATATATAGATGCATCAAATTTTCAGATATATATATTAAGTTTCTATTGGACTTTAATGACAGTTACAACTGTAGGTTATGGTGATGTTAGTGCTGGAACTACAATTGAAAGAATATATAATTTATTTATTATGTCTTTTGGAGTCTTAATGTATAGTTTTGCTATTGGATCTTTAAGTTCTATTGTCGCTGCCATGGACCAAAAAAGCGAAGAAATGAATGAAAAATTAAAAATTTTAGCTTCTATTAAAAAAGAATATCATTTAGATAAAGAATTATATGATAAAGTCAGAAAAGTTATTAAATTTGATTTAAGTAGAAATCAAAAAGATAAAATGGAATTTTTACAAGAATTACCTAATAAATTAAGAATTGAATTAAGTCAAATTATGCATGATAAAGTCGTTCAAAATTTATATTTTTTTAAAGATCAACCTAGTGATTTTTTCGCTTATGTTGCTCCTTTGTTAAAACCTGTTAAATTTGGACAAAATGATTTTTTATATAAATGTGATGATATGATAGATGAAATGTATTTTATTACTAAAGGTACTATTATCTTTTCCTTGGATAAAAAATATTGGGAAAGAGAAATTAAGGAAATTAAGAAAAATAATAATTTTGGAGAAATTGAAATGTGTTTAAATGAAAAATTAAGATTTAATATTAAAGTTAAAAGTAGAAATTGTGAATTATTTGTATTGAAAAAAAGTGATTTTTTAAGATTATCAGTAAATTTCAAAGAATTTATCGAAAAATTCTTGCATAAATCTTTAATGATATATTTAAAATATAATGAAGAAAGGAAAAAAATAATAAGTGAATATGATGAAATGATGAGAAAGATAAAAGAACATGATTTTGGAAAAGAAAAAATAAGTGATAATGAAATAGATGAAAAAAATGACAAAGAAATTGAAAATATTGAAGCAATTTTAGGTTATTTAGATGAAAATAATATTGATTTTCCTGAAGGAGAAAATAATCCTCGAACTCTTTTACAACAATTAAAAAATGAAAAGTCTAAAGAAAAGAAAGAAGAAATTTTATCTAAAGTTGAAAATATTTTAAAAGATTTATATAAAGATTAATAATTACTTTTATTTTATATATTGTAATATATATTTGTTTTATTTAAGTTATTATACGTTTATTTTATTTCTTGAAATATATATGTGATTCCCAAAAGAAAAAATTTTATCGAAGTTAAAATGCTTTATTAAAGAAGTTTTAAAAAGATTTATTATATTATTTTCTTCTTTATTTATTAAATCTAAATTAAAAATATTTTCTTTTAAAAATTTAATTGTATGCATATTAATATCATTATTATTGTGATAATATAAATCACATTGGTTTTTATTTTCATATTTATATTCAAAAAGTTTGTTCAAATAATCTGGTAAAATTATTTCTTCATTTTTTATTAAAAATTGTTTACCATTTATAGCATTATCAATGTTTGAATTAAAATATAATATTATATCAGAAATATTTTTAATAAAACCCTCAATAAATTCTTTTATTGATTTAGAAAAATCATTTAATTCATTTGGATAATAACCTTCAAGTAATATTATTCCTTTAATTAATTCTGAATTTTCAAAATTTAAATTATTATTTAAAAAAGTAATTTTTAAAATACATTTATTCATATTTAAAGGTAAAATTATTTTTTCAGCAAATAATTCAGATATTAATTCATTATCAACATTATCTCCAATTTTTCCGATGAAAATATTATTTTTTCTTTGACAAAATAAATCAAAACATATATAACTATTCATATTTTTAAATTGATAATTAATACCAAATTTGTCAAAATCTTCCTTTTCATTTGGGAAAATAAATAATAAATAAAGATTATTATCAGAAATTTCGTCCATTTTTTTTAAATAAATTTAATAAATTAAATAGTTTAAAAATATATATTTTCAATTTCACTATTTTCTTCCATTTTTAACAATCTCTGAATAGCTCCAATTTTTAAAGATTTATACATTATTAAAGTATAAATAAATATAAATAAATATCCTATAGCATGAATTATACATATCATTTTTAAATGGATTTCTTTATTTATAAAGAAAAATATGTTTCCATATCCAATTATCATTCCTATTATTCCTGATAAATATAAAACATACACCGATGAAAATTTTGAGAATATTTTATAATTAATTACAATTAATTTTTCATATAAATATATAATTAAGATATTTAATAAAATTGACATTATTAATATAAAGCCAAATAAAATATAAGTAATATATTGATAATCCATAAATTTATGTTTAAATAAAAATGATATTAATCCTAAAACATTTGAAATAATTAATGGAAAGAATAAACTTCTTGGTTGATTTATTTTTTTTAAAAAACTAGTGAAAAGGAAATCAAATATTAAAATTATTAACCAATATACAATTATAAACAATTCAATAAATTTTTTTTCTAAATCAAAGAAATTTGAAATATAAATTAAAAAAGAATGAAATGATGAAAAAGTCATTAAATAAGTTAAACATAATAAAATAAAAATGATAATATTATTAATATGAGTTTTTTTAATTATTTCTTCAATAGATTTTGCAACTAAATCTACATTATCATTATTATGTTCAATATTAATTCTATTCATTTTTTCATTTAATAATTTACTATCTAAATCATTATTATTATTGTTCACATAAAAAGTCATTTCTTTATTTGAAAAGGTATAATTTAAACTATCAATAGTTACTTTAAATTTAGATATAATTATTATTAAAATAATAAATGAAAAAAAAGCACATATTATAGAAGAATAAAAAAATGTACTAAATTCATTAATTTTTTCTTTTATATATATTCCAAGAATTACAATTAATCTTGAAACTATTTTTCCGAAAATTGAAAATAATCTTATATTTGAAAAATAATTTCTTATTTTTTTATTTGGGAAAACTTGTATAATATATTTTTTAAGTAATATTTCAATGAGAGATAAACCAATTAAAAATCTTCCTGCAATTTTAAACAAAATATTATCAAAACAATATAAAATAGAACCAATAATTGAAAAGAATAAAGAAAAAATTAAAAATGATTTGAAAGAATTGATTTTAATAAATTTTGCAATAAAATTTAAACTGATCATTCCTAAAGGACAAGAAATTAAAGTAATTCCCATTTTTTTATAAGAAATTTGAGTAGTATTTTTTATAATAAAAGAATGATTATCAGTTATAATTAAAAATTCAAGAATTCCATATAATATAAAACATAAATATAAAATATAAGAATTATCATAAATTTTTTGATCAATAAAAAATTGACTTAAATCATTATTTGAAACATTAGAATCCAATAATTTTTCATTTCTATAATTATTATCTATATCTTCTGAATTATATATATCAAAACTTGTAGATAAATCTGATATATCTGAATATTCTATTTTCCATAATTTATATGTGTTTTCTAAATTTCTATATGGATTTTCTATTTTACCTTGATTTAAATTTATTATTTTTATATAATTTTGAATATTATTTTTCACAGTTTGTAAATTATTTTCATTATTATTTTTTGAATGTAATATTTTGTGCTCTTTATTTAATACATTAATTTGATCATTAGTTTTTAAATCATTTTTTGTATAAGTTTTCCTTCTATTTAAATTTTTTATTTGAGTTTGAAGTTTTAAAGATAATTCATTAATAATAGAAATCACTTCATTAACAATTTTAAATTTAAAAATATAATTTAAATCACTTCCTTCATCAGTAATTTTAGAATAATAATATTTAGCAGTATAAGTTCCTTGAGTAATAGAATAAAATTTTTTATCAAATTTTTTAAGAATTTTTTCAGTAGCTTGTATATTATATTTTATATAAATTATTAAATCATATAATAAAACTGATATTCCAGCTAAAATACTTAATTCATCAAATAAATTAAATTCATCATAATTATGATAATTTTTTTTATTATGTAAACATTGATTAATTGAAATATAAATTTTAGATTCTTGATTCATGTAAAAAACAAAAATTTTTCTTATTTCATTATCTAATTTAGAAGTAAAATTATATAAAACATCAAAATTTATATCATTAATATTTTCCTTTATGAAATGCTTTAATGATTTATAGTCTATATAATCTTTTTCCCATTCTTTTTTTTGAACTTTTCTAAAAAATTTCATAAACTTAACCATCAGAAATAATTAAAAAATAGAAAATTAAATAATAATTATTGTTAATTATTTAAAAAAAGTGAAATGGAAAATTTAATAAACAAAAAAAAAAGTGAAAAAAATGAAGAAATAAAAACAGAAGATAATAATGAAGAAAATAAAGTAAAAGAAATAATAGATAAATGGTATATTCTTCAAAAGACAATAAAAGAAGAAATAACATTAAAAGAAATGATAACAAGTCAACAAGAAATATATAAAAATAAATTAATAGAAAATTATAGAAAATATTATAAATCAAAACTTGAAATTCGTGAAATTTCAGAAAATATAATTTTAATAGATAAATATGAACTAAAAAAATTAAGAAAATTTAAAGAATTTCAAGAAGCAGAAGATTGTTTACAAGATGCATATGATCCTATAAGTAAATTATTATTTTTAATGAGAAATAATTATGATTATATATTAAAAATATTTTCATTAATTAATGATGAAGATATTTTACTTGATAATAAAAAAGAAATAGAATCTTTAATTGATTTAATTTGTAATCAATTTTATGATAATATATTAATTCCAAATCCAGAACAAGAAGAATTATTAATTTTAATATATTTACTTTTAGAAAAAGAAATTTCTTCAATGAATAGTGCTTCAGTTTCTGCTTTTTTAGATTCTGAAAATACTATTATTGGACTTTTTCTTAAAAGTTATATTAAGAAACAAGAATTAAAAAATTATTTATCTATGACTTTAAGTTCTTTAATTTTATCCATTGAAAATAATTCTAATGATTGTTTAGATTTAAATTTAAGTAATATTAAAATTTATATTGATAAAAATATTAAAAAAAAAGATAATGAAGGGAATGAAATGAAAAATATTTATGATCCTGAAAATATTTTTTTAACCAAAAATATCCCTCATTGTAAAATAAATTTTCATACTAAATTTATTTTCAAAGAAAAGAAAAATGAAAATGAAGAAGAAGAAGAAGAAGAAGAAGATGAAGAAGATAAATTAAGTTCAAATAATATTATTAATAATAGTCAAAGTTCAAATATTAGTATTGATAGTAATTATAAAAAAAGAAAAAATTCAAATATTAATTATGATTATAAAAATGATTTGACTCAAAATGAATTAAATGAAAGATATAATAAAGAAAAAGATATTAATTTAAAAGAATTTTATCATCGTCAATTAGAAAGAATAAATAAAGATTCAGATATTTTTACAAATAAAAAATTTTTAAAAAGTTTAAAAGAATTTCCAGAACAACAAAGATATGAAATATTAAAGAAATATAAAGAAAATTTTCAAAAAATACAAAAATATATAGATACAATAATCCAAAGTTTAATTGATAAAATTGCAGCAATACCTTATGTATTAAGATGTATTTGTAAAATAATATTTATGTTAATTAAAAAGAAATTTAATAAAATAAGTAAATATGAAAAAAATGCTTTTATTGGAGAGTTTATTTTTGGAAAATGTATATTACCAATATTAATTAATTGTGATATTAATGCAATAATAACTTCAACTATTTTATCTAGAAAGACTAGAAATTGTTTAATTGAAATATCTAAAGTTTTAACTCGAATAAATAGAGGAAGTTTATTTGAATCTAATTTAGAAACTGATTTTACTATATTTAATCATTATCTTATTGAAGTTCTTCCCTTAATTAATAAATTTTATGATAATTTAATTGATGTTCCTTTACCTAGAGTAGTTGATAATTTATTAAAAAAAAAATTAGAAGAAAATGATTTTCCTATTATTAGAAATCTAATATTAAATAATATTAATAATGATAATGATAATAAAATTATTGAATATAAAGGAAATGAATTATATAATTATTTTGAAGAAAATAAAGAAGAAATTTATACTATTCAATGTATTTGTTTTAGCATCGAAGATATACTTTTTTTAATTAAAATAATTAGAAATAATATAGATGAATTTAAAGATTTACCAAAATTTAATTTATTTTCTAAAACAATGGGAAGAATAATAAGTGATGAATATAAATTAGATCAATTAGTTATAAAAAGTAAATCAGAAAGGAAATTTTTTTTAATATTTAAAGAAGAAGAAAATCCAGAATATAGTAATTTACTTAATCCCAAAGAAAATACATTTCCAGAAATAAAAGATAATAATGATATTGATTTTATATTACATAGAGTTAAAATATGTATTAAAACAGTTTTAACTGGATTAAATTTATTAAATAGTAAAGATTATCCATATTTAAATATTTCAAATTGTTCTAAAAATTTTTTTCTTGCTGTAAAATATACTTTAGATGATTTTGATGATACTGAAGATAGTGAATTATATAATGGAATTCCTTTAATTTGGTATTCACAATATATATCAAATAATATTGAAATGTTAAGTGAAGATTATTTATCAAATGATCTTCAAAAATTATATGAAATTATATTTAAAGAAGAATATGATACTCTACAAAAATTAAGAAATTATAGTTCTATTGTTAATACTCGTTTTGGTTTAAATCAAAGATGCTCTGAGAAAATAATAGAAAAGACGAGAAAAAATATATTTAAAATAAGACAAATAGAAAGATTAATGAAAATGGAAAAATTCATATTAAAACAAGAAATAATAGTATATATGATATTTAATAAATCGAAATTTGATTCAAATTTAATAATTAAATTAAATAATGATAATAATAATGAAGATGAAGAAGATGATAAAATACTTCCAACATTTTCAATAACAACAGAATTACCACAGAAAATAAATTTATTAAATAAGAAAGATCCAAATATTATAGTTTTAAAAAAAATATCAGAATTCATTAAAATTTTCAATAGTGATAATTCGAAATTTATAAACTTACCAAATCCAATAAATTATTATGTAAAAGAAGATATTGCAAAAGGAGAACAAAGGCATAAATTTTATAAAACATTAAATGACTATATAGAAATAATTCAAAACTCAATAAACAAATCAGAAATATTTAACAAAGATTCAGATATAGAAAAATTATTTATAAAAGAAGGGATTCAAAACTACATATTAAAGAAAATATATAAATCAGTATTTCCTAAAAATCCTCTTGAAAAAGACAATGAATTTTATATAAAAGTGAGTAAATTATCATGGATAACACCAGATAAATTAGATGTGAAGAAAATATATGTAAATGAATTGAAATTTGCAGAAAAATGTATAAGTAAGATAGATGAAGGAAAAACAGTTTTTGATAAATTAAAATCAATAGCAGAAGCACATAATACTATTAATACTACTATTAAATTTTCTACTGGAAAAAATGATGATGCTGGAGCTGATGATTTAAGTCCTATTTTTCAATATATTATTATTAAAGCTAAACCTAAAAGATTTTTTAGTAATATTTATTATATTAAATGCTTTCTCGGAAATAGTCAAAAAGGAATTAATGGATTCTTGTTAACACAAATGGAATTTGCTGCTCAATATATTTTAAAAATAGATTATGTTAAATTAAAAATGAGTAAAGAAGAATTTGAAAATAATATCAGGAAAGTTTCTATTAGTAGAAGGAAAAGTTCCTTTAGTTCAGGATAAATTATATTATATTTATTTTATTTAAATTTTTTATTGTTTTTTTATTAAATTTAAATTAATAAATAATGTTATTCAAATTATTAATTGGAAATTAAAGAATTTGTTGTTTTAATTAATGTTATAATTATAAGAAAATGAATACTAAACTTCAATAGAGCAGCAATAAATAAAGCTTTTTATTATTAAAATTTTATGAAAAATAAATCCTTTTGAAAGAAAAAAATAAAAAAATAAATAAATTTCCAAAAATTAAATATTCAAAATATAGTATAATGGGATCAACATGTTTAACCAAAAAATCACAAATATCAATAAATAAAAAGAAGACAAAAATAGATCAAAGAAGAAAGAGTAAAATAACTTTTAAAGAATCAAATGATTTTTTTGAATCAACAATAACATCATTAGATAGAGATTTAAGTCCAAAAACAGTTCAAAAGCAAAATATAACTAATAAAAAAAAGCAAAATAAAATAATAGTATCAATAGATTCAAATGTTTTTATATCTAAATCTTCTCAAGAACCAGATTTAGTATATTGTAGAGAAAAAACTTTAGGTTCAGGTTCTTATGGAACGGTATATTTAGTAAAACATAGAGAATTACATAAATATTATGCAATGAAAGTTATAAAAAAAAATCCAAATAATAAAATAAATGAAGAAAATTTATTAAATGAAATAGAACTTTTAAAAAAAATGGACCATCCAAATATATTAAAAATATTAGATTTTTTTTCTTTAAAAATGGAATATAATATAATAACAGAATTTTGTCAAGAAGGAGAATTATTAAAGGAAATAAAATCAAAAGCACCTTTTAATGAAGAATTATCAGCATATTATATGAGAGAAATATTATTAGCAATTCATTATTGTCATAATATGAAAATAGTTCATAGAGATTTAAAGCCAGAAAATATATTAATAGTAAAAAGAATGAAGAATGGATTTCATCCAATAAAAATAATAGATTTTGGAACAGCGAAAGTTTTTTCAAAAACAAAGAAAGAACATTTATTAATAGGAAGTTCATATTATATAGCTCCTGAAGTTTTAAATAAAAATTATAATGAAAAATGTGATTTATGGTCTTGTGGAGTAATAATGTATATAATGTTAACTGGGAAAACACCATTTAATGGTAAAAATGAGAAAGAAATATTTGATAAAATTCAAAAAGGTAAATATGATATGGAAAGTTATCCTTGGGGAATAATATCAGAAAATGCAAAAGATTTAATAAGGAAATTATTAATAATAGATTGTAAGAAAAGATTATCTGCTGAAGAAGCTTTAAAACATAACTGGTTTTCAATTGAAATTTCGAAAGAAATGAATGAAATAAATTCAATAAATGAAATGAATACCATTAAATTAATTGGTAATTTAATTAATTATAGAAGTGATAATATTTTAAGATGTGCTGTTATTGCTTATTTAGTACATAATAATACTCAATTAAATCAAGCTCATGATGCTATTAAATTATTTAATAAAATTGATGAAAATGGAGATGGAAAAATTTCTAAAGAAGAATTATTTAATGGATTACAACAATATTTATATTCTGAAGGTGATAAATTAAAAAATGAAGTTGAATTAATTTTTAATCATATTGATACTGATCATAATGGATTTATTGAATATGAAGAATTTATTAGAGCTGCTATTGATAAACAATATTTTTTAAATGGAGATTTTATTAAATTTGCTTTTAATTATTTTGATCGGGATGGAAATGGAAATATTACTCTTGAAGAAGTCACAAATTTATTTTATCAAAATGAAAAAAATAAAAATAATATTAAAGCTCAACAACAGTTAAAAAAATGCTTTGATGAAAATGATATTAATCATGATGGTTCTTTAAGTTTTGAAGAATTTGTTAAAATGATGAAAAGTATTATTAATAATGTTAATTGATTTTTTTTGTTTTTTTGGGAAATATATTTTTTTGTATGATGATTAATTATGTTTTGAAATTGTTTTTTAAATGAATTTATTTACTTTTTATATAGTTAATTAATTTGGTATTTATAAATACTTATTCTATAAAGAATTTATAATAAGTTAATTTAATTACTTTTTTTTTGATTATATGTTTTGGTAATAATAAAATGAAAAGAAAATAATAATTTTTCATTTTTTAAAATAAATAAAAATTAAAATGTTAAATTACGATTTTAACAATGAATCCAAAAATTATGAGAAAATAAAAGGAAGTTATATGGAATCAAACAGAAAGAAATATTATTTAGCATCCGTAGATGAAAACGTAGATATGCTAAGCAAAAAACAAATAAATGATTTAACAAAAATATTGATAGGATTAAAAAGTGAATATGACAATTTAATATTAGAAAGAAGGAAAATAGAAAAAGAAAGAGATAATTTAGAAAAGCAAATATATTCAATTGAAACAATGGATATGAAAACAAAAAAAAAAAGTGATGAAATAAATTTTATGAATGATAATATAAAAGAAGCAATGACAGAAAATAAAAAAAAATTAAGAGAAGAAATATTTGATACAAAAACATATAATACAATGATAAACAAATTAAAAATAGATATAGAAGGAAAAATAAAAGAATTAAATATAAATGAACAAAAACAAAATAAATTAAAATTTAAATTACAAAGAGAAAAATTATATGAGAATGAAATAAGAGAAAAATATAACCAAATATATAATAAAATAGCAGATCAAAAGAAGAAAAATAATTTTAAAAAAAATGAATTTGATCTTCAATTAGGTTATTATAAAACAATAATAGAACAAAAATGGATGTTTTTAAATTCTGCAAATGAAAGATATAATAGACAAAAAAAAATTGCTCATGATGCTAAAAATTCAATTAATGATAAAGAAGAAATTAATAAAAGACATACTTTACATTTATTATACTTATTGGATAATTATCTTAATAAAAAAATGACTAAAAAATTAATAGAAAATATTGAATTAGAAGAAGCTTTTAGAAAAATTAAATTATTTTCTGGAACTTCTAATTTAAAAGTTATGGTTGATAAAATTATTTTCAAAGATAAAAAATTTAATTATACTATTTGTAAAGTTATTTCTAAAGAAAAAGAAAAAAGTATTATTGAAAAAAGAATAGAAGAATTAAATAAGAAATTAAATGAATTAAAAAGTTCAATTGTTATAAAAGAGAATGAAAATAATAAAGAAATAAAAGCAATTAAAACAATAGATATAGAAAATAAAAAATTAAATAACAATTTAATAAAAGAAGATGAAGATTTAACAAGGAAATATATGGAAAATTAAGAAATTTTTTCTGATGTTTCTTTAAAATATGATAGAGTAATTAATAATATAAAAAAATTATGTGAAAAAACAACTGATAAATCTATTGTGAATTCAGAAGATAATTCAATATTAAACGTTAATTCAGAAAATTCAGTTTTACAACAAAATAATAATAATATTGATTTAAATAATGAAGATTATTTAATTAATTTATATAATAATTATTTAATTGAAGCTGAAAAAAACATTGATATTTTATTCTTATGTCATAGTAAAAAAGAATTTTTAAATATGTTAAGAGAAAAAGAAATTGAAGAGAATTTAAAAAAAGGAAAAAGAATAAGAAGTAAATTTTTAGATAAAAATATATCTAAAGAAAGTTCTAAAAATAAAAGATATTCTGAAATGGATGAATTGGAATTTATCAATGATGATATAATAGAAGAAAAAGAAAATAAAATTCAACAATTAATATTTAATCAATATATGAATTCTCAAAAAAGAAAAGTCGAATTATATATTAAAAACGAACGTGAAAAAAGATAATAATAATATTTTGATTAAATTATATAATTCATTTATTTTTTATATATTTTTTTTTTAGAATTTTTCAAAATAAAAGTTAATAATAATATAAATAAATATTTTTTAAAATAATTTAAAAAAAATAATTAAAATAATATTTAAAATATAATAAAAAGTTAATCTTTCATTTTTTTTGCTTTTTCAGTATATTTTTCAACAAGAATATCAGGTGGAAGAACATTATCTAAAATTTCTTGAGTATTTTTTGTTGGAACATAATTTTTTATTTTTTTATCAAAAGTTCCCATTTCATTTATTAAATGATTAAAATTTTTATAAAAAACTTCATTTTTAAATTCAATATTATTTATTTTTATTTGATTATATATTTTCTTTAAATCATCACATAATATTTTATCAGCATCATTATTTTCCATTTTATTGTATTTATTTTTTAATTCTGTTTTTTCATTTAATAGTATTTCTTTTCCTTCTTTTTTTACTTCTTCTTTTTTATTATTTTCTTTTTTTATTTCCTTATTTTCTTTTTCATTTATTCCATTACTTCTTCTTTGATAAGTTCTTTTTATATTTTTGTCTTCAGTTTTATCTTTTTCTTCATTATTTTCATTATATTTCTTCCTTCTATATGAATGAGTCTTTTCTTCTGTTTTATCATTTATTATATTATCTTTTTCTTTACTTTCTCTTTTATTTCTATTTTTTCTTATTAAAGATGAAGGAGATGAACTTTCCTCTTTTTTATTTTCATTTATATTTTCTTCTTTAATTTCTTTATTATCTATATTTCTTCTATTATATCTTCTTCTATTAATTGAATTTTCTTCTTTTTTTTCTTCTTCTTTCTTTTCTACTTCTTTCTTTTCTTCTTCTTTCTTTTCCTCTAAATTTCTATTTCTTCTTCCATACTTTCTCATTTTAAATTTATTGCTTAAATTGAAAAAAATACTTTATAAATCCAAAATTATAATTATTGAAAAAATAAAAATCAAATTGAAAAATAATAATAATGAAAAAAAAAAATAAATTAAAATATGTCATCTTATGTTTCAGGTTTAAATAAAAAAAATTTAAAATTGAAAAATATAACTTTTATGTCACCAATAACTCAAACAAAATTAAATATGACAAATTTATTAAGTGAAACTCAAAGAGTATTAAAAACAAATAATGAAAATTCATCTCAATTAAATAATTATTTTCATCGTTCTTCAAATAATAAAAATAATAATTTAATGTCAGATTTATATAATAGTTATTCTACAAATAGACAAAGTAATAATTTTTTATTATCTCCAAATTCACAAAGAAATAAAAATATAGAAAAAAATTATTATTTTAAAAAAAATAATACTCCAATTAATTCTCATATTTTAACTTATTCTCAATTTTCTTCTAGTCAAAATTCAAGTAAAAAAAATATTGGTTTTAATAATCAAAATTATTCAAATAAGAATTATTTAAGAAAAGGAAATTCAAATAATATAAGAAATTATAGGAATAAAAGAAATAATTATAATGAAAATGAATATTTTTATTCGAGTAATAATTCTTCTTCAAATGCTTTAAAAAATCCTTTAAACTCTCAAAAATATAAATTTAATAATATAATAAAAAATGAATTTAAAAATCGAGATAATTCAACAAATTCTTTTTCAACAGAAAAATTAAATAATCAAATAAATCAAACAAATAATTCTGTAAATAATATTAAAGTTATTTATAATCAATTATATAAAAGAGTTAAACATCAAAAATCACAAAGTGTAATTCATATTAATATGTTTCAAAAAAATAAGAAAACAAATAGTATAAATTCAAATGAACAAATTACATCTACTCAAAGTTCTATTAATAGGAAAATTGTTAATTCTAATAATTCTAATTTAAGTAATAATAATAATGATAATGAAATTAATAATATTAAAAGCATTGATACTCCTGAAGAATTACATTTTTTTTATATTAATATATTACAAAATGGAAAAGAAGTAGAAGGAAAATTTGAAGTAACAATACATAATTAATAAATTATATAAAAAATTAATTTTTTATTTTTAAAAATATAATATAAAAAAACAATAAAAAAAATAATCATACAAAACAATAAATGAATCTAACAAAAGATTTTAATGATTATATTTCAAATATAAAAACAGTACCTCCAATTTTTCAATTTAAATGTAAAAAATATTCTCCAATGTTTAAATGTAAAAGACTTTTAAAACAAATAACAGAAGCAGATAAAAATATAGAACAAGTCACATTAATGTCTAAAAGAAGTAGTCCCTTTAATGATATTCATTTGAAATTTTCAACAGCTTCATCAAATATTCAAAAAAATTTAATAGAAATAGAAAATGAAATGAAAATATTAAAAGAAAAAGATATAAAGAATACTCCTTTAAATAAATATGAAAAATATACAATTAATAATACTTTAGAAATTTTAAATGAAAAAACAGGGAATTTAACATATAATTTTAAAAAATTTTTACTTAATCAAAGTGAATTAATTCAAAAAGTAGAAAAGAGAAAAAATAAATTATCACGTTCAAGAATAAATAATATAACTAATAATAATAACAATAATTATAATGAATATGTGAATTTAAATGAGAATAAAAATGAAGAAAATGAAATATTATTAAATGTAAATAATACTCAAATTCAAGAAAATAAGAAAAGTAAATATTATGAAAATAGATTACTTGAAGTTAAAGCAATTGAAAAAACAATGAGTACTGTTTCTAATATGATGAAAAGAATTAGTGAAATTATTTATGGACAAGGACTTATGATTGATAATATTAGTAGAAATACTGATGTTGCTTTTGAAAATGTTGAAAAAGGAAAACAAGAAGTTCAAAAAATTTTAGATAATGTTAAATCTAATAGAAAGTTACTTATTAAAATTTTCTTAATTATTATCTTCGCTTCTGTTATTTATATTATTTTTCTTGCTTAAATTTTTTATATATTTTTTTTATATTTATTTTTTCTTTCTTTTTTAAATTGATTTTTTATTTTTTTAATAGTTTTTGTTAAATTTTTTTTTTGTTTTTTAAATTTTTTTTAATTTTAATGTATGAGAATGAAATTAGACAAATAAGTGAAAAGGAATATAATGAGTTAATTCAAGAAAAAGAGAAATTAAAAATTGAAAATGAAAAATTAGGAATAGAAAAAGAAAAAGCAGAATTAGAAATTCAAAAAGTAGAATTAAATTTTCAAAAATTAAAAATAGATTATGATAAATTAAAATTAGAAAAAAGTAAAATTGAAAATCAATTACATGAAACATTAATAAATAATAAAAATGAAATAGATAAATTTAAAAGTGAATTAATTTCTCATAAAAATTTAAATGAGAAAATGTTAACAGAAAAAATAAATTTAATAAATGAATATAAATCTCTTCAAAAAGAATTAGAAAGATTAAAAACAGAAAATACAAATAATAATAATTTAACAAAAAAGGGAAATTCAAAAAATTCAAATTTAAATAATAATTATAATTCAATTAATAATCATTCCAATGACGCAGAAATAATAAGATTAAAAAATGAAATTCAAAACTTAAAATTACAAAATTTACAAAAAGAAGAAATGATTAAAAATTTAAAAGAAGAAAAAGAAGAAAATGAAAAAGATAAAGGAGAAGATTTAGAATTTTATAAAAAATCTTATGAAGAACAAAAATTTAGAGTTAATGAAGAACATAAATTAATTAGTGAATCTTTGTATAAACTTGCTGTTCATTTTATGAGTTTAAAAGATGATTTACAAAAAAAAATAAATAATAATAATAATAAATAATTTGAATATAAATATTTTTAAAATTAATTTTTATAATAAATAATAAAATGCTTTTTATAATTAATTTATTTTGTTTATATTTCTAAAAAATAAATAATAACAAAATATTATTTAATTCAAGAATATATAAGAGGATTAAATTATATTTTCAATAAACAAAACAATATGGCTGAAATTAATAACTTTGAAGAGAAAATGAATATTTTATTAAATTCTCCAATAATACCAAAAAAAATTCCCGAAATTCCACCTTCTCCCTTTATATTAGATTCAAATAAAAGTTTATCAGATGAATATTTATTAGAAAAGAATATTGATAATAAAAAAAATAATATTTCTTTTAGAAATAATTCAAATTCAACAGATGAAGAAGAAGAATATAAACCTGAAGTGAGAAAATTGTGCATTTTGGAAATGTTAAAAAAAGTATCTAAAGAAAAAATGAATTTAAGGAAATTACAATAGATAACATTTTTATTATTATTAATTATTATAAATGGTGAATTTTTTGTTAATAGCATATATATAATAATATATCCTTTTATAAATGTTTAGATAATAAAGAATTTAGGTTGTAGATGAATTAATGTAAATATTTGTTTTTCTCAAAATTATATAACAAAAGAAACTTGATTTTTACTTATTATTATTAAATAATTAATATTATGGTAAATCTGCTTATTTATAAAAAAATTTTATAGTATTAAAATAATTTATATTTTATTCATTAAAATTTTGTTATATAATTTTATATACCTTTGAATATTATATTATATATTAATATTTTGTTTACACTTATATAATTAATTTTTCATATATGTTTATAAATTTTTTTTTTATTATAATAAAAGATTAAAAATATTAAAAATGGATTTTAATAAAATCAGATTGATAGATTCTTTAGATAAGAACAAATTTAATTTAACCTATTTAAACATAATAACAACTATAAAGGATTTTTTAATAGAAAGAAAATTTGAAATAGATTTAGAAGAAGGATTAAAAAAGATAATATATGGAGTAACAGCAAATATTATAAAAGATGGTGAAAAATCAATATATTATATTTACCAAATAGAACCAGATCATGAAGAATTAACTTTACAATCAATAAATGATTCATATGAAACAATTAGATTAACTGATATTTTTGGAATTTCTTTTGATTCAAAAAATGGAAATTTAGATAAATTTAAAAAGCAAAATCCTAATTATTGGGTTTTTGATAAAAATATTTGTCATATTGTTTTTAATAAAATTTCATATGACTTTATGTTCAGAAAAGAATTAGATTTATATTTATTTCTTTCTGGTATTGTTGCTTTATTTGAAAAATATATTTTAGAAGATGATTTAACAATGAAAAAAAGGATTAACAGTATTTGGAATTATTATGATAGAGATTATGATAAATTATGGTCTTTTGAAGATTTTTCTAATTTTTGTATGGAATTAAATTTAGGAATGAATTATAGAGAAATTTCTTTAGATTTTTCTAAATTAGATAAAAACAATAGTGGTTATATTGAAGAAGAAGAATTTGAAAAATATATTTTAAATTATATGCAAGACTTATCAATTGATGAAATTTTCAAAGAATATGATTTTGATTTAAATAATCCTGAAATACATATAAATAAAATTTTACCAAGAAATTTACTAAAATTTTTCCAAGAAGAACAGAAAGAAAATATAACATTAAAAGAGGTATATGAAATAATTCTTGTTTTTAAAGAAAATATTTCAAAAGAAGAAAAAGATAAAATATTTTCGGAAATATTATCAGATAAAAAGAGTGAAGAATATTTTAATGAGAGATTATCAATTACATTAAATGAATTTTTTTTATTGATAAATTCTAATATAACAAATATATTAGATTTTATAGAAATGAATAAAATGCAAAATGAGAAAAGACCATTAAATGATTATTACATAAATTCAACACATAATACATATTTAACAGGAGATCAATTAAAATCAAATTCCACTCCTGAAATGTATGGTTTTAGTGTTTTAGAAGGATATAGATTAGTTGAATTAGATTGTTATAATGGAGATAATGATGATATAATTATTACTCATGGATTCACTTTTTGTGGTGAAATTCATTTAAAAGATATTCTATTTCAATTAAAAAAATTCGGTTTTGTTAATAGTGATTATCCTATTATTTTATCTATTGAAAATCATTTAGATCATTATCATCAAAAAATTATGACTAAATTATTTAATGAAATTTTGGTTGATTTATATATTTTAGATCAAAATAATACTCCTGATTTTTTTCCGACTTTAGAAGATTTAAAAAACAAATTTATTATTAAATGTAGTGGGAAAAGAGTTATTAAAGATAGAAAAAATATTATTGATAGAAGTGAAGTAAAATATGAAGATAATACTTCTTATTTAAAAAATGAAAAAAATTTAAATTTATCATCTAATCAAGTTAATGATATAATGAGGAATGAATATTCTAAATTTAAATCAAAATCAAAAGAAATGAATTTAAAAAATATAAAATTGAAATCAGCACCTAAACGATTAAAAAATGAAAATAAATTAAAAAACCAGGAAGAAAAAAAGGAAGAAGAAGAAGATGAAATAATAGAAGAAGAACCAATAGAAGACTTAGATAAAATAAGGGGAATGTTAGGTACAAAATTTAAAATAAATAATATAAAAGAATTAAATTATCAACCTTGGGAATTTGTAACAATAAAATCAACAAAATTAATGAAATATGTAGATTCAAATGAAAAAAGGGAAAAAATAATAAAATATAATATAAATTCTTTTATGAAAGCATATCCTCAATCTTTTGCATCAGATAATTATAATATAGTTAAAGTATGGATTTCAGGAGCTCAAGTTGCTGCTTTAAATATTCAAAGCAATGAAGATAATTATACTTTATTAAATAAAATATTTTTTATGAATAATAGAAATTCTGGTTATGTTTTAAAACCAAAAAAATTACTTCCTGAAAGTTTAATTATTGAAAAATATGATAAACCTAAATTATATATTGTTCTTAGATTAATTAGTATGGTTTGTATTCAGAAATTAGTTAAAAAAGAAGGAATTCAATTTGGAAAAAAACAATTAAATTTAAAAGGTTTTGTTATTGGAAGTAAAAATGATATTGAAAGAAATAATATATTTAATTTATATTTTAGTGGAAATTTATTACATCAAAGTGTTCAAGTTAATCAAAATATGGTTTTTGATATTTATGAAAGTGATTTATCTTTTATTTATTTAAAATTATATTATGATAATATTTTAATTGGAAGAAGTGTTATTCCTGTTTCTTTAATGAAAGAAGGTTATAGAAAAATTCCTTTATATGATAAAAATTGCATTGAATGTTATGAAAGTTATTTAATGATACATATTACAAAAACAATGATTGAAGAAAAAAAAGATAAATAATAAAAAAGGTCTTTTTTGGTGTATTAAATTTAAATTTTTTATTTATTTATTATTTAATAAAATTTGTTTTTTTAAATGCTCTTAGGGTCCTTAGTAAATTAAAGAATTTATTCTTTCCCTTATTAAATTGTATATGATAAACTTTTTTAATTTATAGAAGATTTATCTAAATTAAATAATGGAAATGGATTTAAATAAAATAATTTAAAATAATTATTAATCATCAGAATAATAAATATATAAAAGTATTTTTTTTCAAAATAATCTTATAAAACAAATGAAAACATCATTTTATATAACAATTCTAGCATTATTATCTTTAACATCATCAAAAAGAAATCTTCCAAAAGTAGATATATACATAGAAAGTTTATGTGATGAATGTGTATATTTAATAAAGAGTTCAATATTAGAATATTATAATTTTAATTATGAATTAGGAGAATTAAATTTAATTCCTTATGGAAAAGCAACTGAAGAATACAATCCTCAATTTAATAGGTATGAATATCAATGTCAACATGGAATGAATGAATGTTATGGTAATTTAATGCAAACTTGTATAATAAAAGATTTAAATGATATTGGTTTAATTATATGTCTTTATCAAAACATATTTAAAAATAGACAAAATTTTGATATTACTTTAAATAAATGTTTAAAAAATAATAATGAAGAAAAAAAGAAGAAAATATATGATTGTATGAAAAGTAAAAGAGGGAATTTTTATCAACATGAAATGGCTTTAAAAACTAAATCTATTAAAACTCTTAAATGGATTCCTCATATTATAGTTGATGATGAAAGAAATATTATTGCTGAGAGATTAATTAAAAAAAGTTTACTTCAATATTTTTGTGATTTTCCTGAAAATGATTGTAAAAATCATAGTTTTCTTGGTTATACTCCTTATGAAACTTTTAAAGATAATAAATGTAAAAATCCTTATTTAAAAAATTAGTAATTAATAATTAAAATATTTAAAATATTTAATTTTTATGGAAGGAAATAATGAAATTAGTGAAGAAGAAGAAAATAAAATATTAATTGAATTTTATGAAAAATTAAATAAAAAATGTGAGGAAGAAAATATTAGTGTAATGGGATTTTTTTTAGGAGGAGATGATATAGAAAATAGTTATCCAGATAAAATTCAATTAGCTAAATTTTCAGAAGGATTAACTAAATTAGGTTATGTAGAAGAAAAAGAAGATGAAGGGAATATAATAATGAAAAAATTTCAAAACCCTCTTCAAACAAATTATATAAATATATTATTAATAGAAAAAAAATGTAAAGATTATAAAAATAATCCAATTAAATTAAATACTTTTACAGAATTTCCTGTTCAAACTTTAAAAACTTTATTAAAACCTAAAAATCAACAATCAGAAAATATTGATAATGAAGAAAAAAAAATTGAAGAAAAAAAAAGTGAACATGATGAAAATGAAAATAAAGAAATTATAGATAAAAATATTGAAGAAAATGAATTAAGTAAATCTGGAATTAAAGGTTATATAAAAGTTATTAATGAAAAAATTGATAATGAAAGAGAAAGAATAATTAATGAAATGAATGAAAGTCCAAAATATAAAATATTAAAAATATATTCTAAATTTAAAGAGGTTTTAAACACAAATGAAAAAATGGAAGAATTCGAAAAAAAATTTTATTCTATTGATAGTTTATTATCAGGTAATATTTCAAAAGAAAATTTTAATAATATATTAGATGAAGTTATTTTATTATCAACGGAAGATTTAAATATTATTTTTAATGAAATTCCTAATACAGGACAAAAATTATATCAATATATTTATTTTATTAATAATGTTAAAAATATTAATGAAAATATTCATTGGAAAGAAGAAAAGATTTTTAATTTAATTCATAATTCTTATATTAATGAAATAAGAAATAACATTAAAAATAATAATATTGATATTAGAAATATTTGGGTTGATTCTTTTAATGGAGAATTAGTTTGTAATAAAAGTAATTTTAATTCACTTATTGAAAAATATAAATTAGGTAATTTTCATCCTTTGGAAATTGATTATATTTTTTCTGTTTTAAGTTTTGATAAAAAAATTCTTCTTTATAAAGATTTTAACACAATTATTAATGGAAATGAAGAAGAAATAAACAATTTAAATTTTGATAAATACTATAATTTAAAGAAAAAACAAAATGAAAAAGAAGGAAAAGAAGAAGAAGAAGAAGAAGAAGAAAAAAAAGAAGAAGAAAAAGAAGAAGAAGAAGAAAAAGAAGAAAATAATGAAAATAAAGATTATGAAGAAGATGATAAAAATATTAAAAATGATTATCATATTAGTTTTGTTAGGGATAATTTAGATTATTTTAGAATAGATTATAATTACTGTTTTCCTTTTGATTATTATTGTATTCCAATTTCAATTCTTATAATTATTGTTATAAATCAATTTTTATTTTGGAAAAAAGGATATAAATTTAATTATTGTGGATATATTTTATTTGAATTAAGTGTTTTATTTAAAATAAATTTATATTTAATTTACCCATATTCTTTTATATCTGGAGAAAGATTCATTTTTTATAGTTTTTCAATTATGCTTACTATTCAATATATTTTAAATTCTTGTTTTTTATTTATTTATAATTTTATCTTTGGAATTAAAATTGATATTTTTTCTACAATAATATGCATTTTTTTTGATTATAAATTAATTCCTCTTAATTATGAAAATAAGGAAAGTAAAGTGCTAAGTTCATTATCAAAAAAAAACATTTATTTCATTTATGCTATTTATACTTTTGATATTCTTCTTATTTATATTTATTCAATTATTATTGGAATATACATAAATTTATCTTATAAAGAAATAAAAATTTTATATAACTTAAATGAATATTCAATTATAATCTCAATATTTGTTCTCTTCTTTTATATTTTTGATTTTGTTTTTCCTAAAATTACTGTGATTGAAATTCAAAAAATTGATGAGAATAATGTCGTTGAAAATAACATAAATGAAGAAAATAATGATATTAATACTGTAAATAATGAGTTAATAACAATGCGACCATTACAAACTTTTTCAACTGAAAGAAGTAAACAAAAAACAAAATCTCGCTTTAGAAAAAAAGCTTATATAACAAATATGAAAATCATTAAATAAATAAACATTTTTTTTTATTTTTAAAATTCAGAAATAAATATTTTAGATTTATAAATATTTTTTTTCTCAAAAAAATAATTCATAAGTGAAAAAAATATTTTCAATTAATTCTTTTTTAATTTCAGACTCTTTCTTAAAAAGAATTTATTTTGAATTACTATATATCAAAAAATAAAAAGATATAAATTAATCTATAGTATTGAATATTCATCTCTGGAATTAGTGATTAAATATTCATAGAAGAAAATGAAGGGTTTAAAATACTAATTCTTCTCAAATTGAAGTTCCTTGAAAGTTTCACATAACATTTCTACAAAAAGAAAAATTTAAAAATAATAATTGTCTGATTAAAAAAAATTTTTTTTCATTTAAATCGAATAAGAATATTAAAATTACTTTAAATATTTATTTTATCTATTTATAGAAATTTAATTAAATTTAATGATATATAATAAACAATATTAATAATTATTTATCTCCATTTTGATTTAGATAATATATATTTTTTATTTTTGGAATTTAACTTTAAATGAAAAATTATTGTAATAAAAATGGAACAAAATATTTTAAATTTTCAAAATATAGAATAGAAAGAGTAATATACTTTTAACTGTATATAGAAGGGAAATAATGAATCTGAAAAAAGTCTTATTTAACAAGAATTGGGTAAATTATAATTAATTTTCATTTAGATAAAGATAAAATGAAAAAGGTTTAAATATAGATAAGTTTGAAGATTAACCAGAAATTAATAATAGAATTATTAAAGGAAAAATAAATGAAAATATTATAAAAATGAGTGAAAATAATATTCCAGAATTAATTAAATATTTGAATTTAGAATAAAAACATTTAGAATTAAATGAAATTTTATAAATTAATCCAATAAAAAAATAGTCTTTAGAAGAATTAACTAAAAATATTTTATCTTTAGAAAAATATTGGTAAATATGTTAATCAACCTATAATGAAATTTATTTCACAAAAAAGAAAAAGATTAAAAAAAATTAATCATCAAAATCACAACTTTCAAAAGAAAAAAAACTCTAAAGCAAAAAAATTAAAAAATAAAATAATACGAATAAATCATTCATTTATTTTCTATTTTTTTAAATACATTTTATGAAAAAAAAAATAAAAAATAAATCATCAAAATAATCTAGAAAAAAAAAGAAAAAAAAAATTATTTTTTGATTTATGTCTTCTTTAAACAAAAAAAATCTTCATTTGAAAAATATGATTTCTACATCTCCATTATCAAGAAAAAAGTTAAATGTTCCAAATATAATATTAGTGACTTCAACAAATATTCAAACAAATTCAATGAATATATCAGATTACTTAAATAAGCAAAATAAATTATTAAAAAATTTATGTTGTAGTTTTTCTTCAAATAAAAAAAAATTTAAATCTGGAAATTCTAGTGATAAAAAATCAAATAGTGTTAAAAAGCAGATAAATAAAAATTTAGTTTCTTTAGGTTCTTCTCCTTTAATTACTTCTTATACAAAATTTAATTCGAATTTAAATTCAAAAAGAAATTCTTGTGGACATGATTCTTTTAGTAAAATTAATCCCAAAGAAACTTCTTTTCCTAATAAAAACATTAAAAAAAGAAATTTAAATGAACTTATCAATTCTACTACATTTTCTAATAATTTATTTCACAAAAAAATTCTTGATAGTTATGAACAAAAGAATAAATTCAAATCAATGTTAAAAAAAGAAATTACAAAAAATAATAAAAGAAGAAATATATTTTCTCATAGAAATAATATTTCTTCTGAAGATTTTTTATCATCAACTTATCATACTAATATTTATTATAGTGATTTTTTTAAAAGATTAAAAAATAAAAATAATATTCACACAAGTAAAGAAAAAAAAAGTAATTCTGTTAAAAAAAATAATTTTCGTGAAAAAAGTATTCAATTACAAACTAAGTTTTCAACTTCTCAAAGTACATTAAATAAAAAAAAAATAAATAATAACAATGAAAATGATAATGTAAATATTAATAATATTGAAAATCCTGAAGAATTACATTTTTATTTTGTTTATGTTTTTCAAAATAGGAAATATATTGAAGAAAAATTTGAAAACATTGTTGATTATTAAATAATATAATCAAAAAATATAATTTAAACTCTAAACTTTAAAATTTAAAAATATTTAATATAAATTAATTAATGATTGAAAAAGAAATTAAGTTATGATTCAGAGAATAAAATAAAAATGATTTTTAGTAATGAAACAATAAACAATATGATTTTAAATGAATTGAAAGAAGTGTTAATGAAGATTAATATTCTATATTTTTTAGATAATATTTATAGGTATT
>JAEEGK010001868.1_pt1 | contig 52874 bp, 39 predicted proteins | sample 8958771 | NCBI WGS metagenome assembly JAEEGK01 (sample SAMN16246547, study PRJNA631951) | gut metagenome | biome: gut microbiome; feature: rumen; material: SC-attached | host: Bos | place: Iran: Karaj | collected 2018-10 | reverse complement strand
AGTACACTTTGATACTGGAGAATTGAACTGGAAACGCTCATTACCAGTCGATTCCATAGCACCGATAGCAGGATGGCGCCCCGTTAGGAGAGTCTTCAGAATACCATTCTCGATGATTGTGAGCGACTTCTTAGGAGCCACGCCGTCAGCATCCACCTTATAGTTTGCCAAAAGTTTCTGTCCCTTGTACTCAGGCGTATCAGTCCATTGGGAAATACTCATCTTGGTATCAATAATACGCTTGCCAAGCATCATACTGCTGACGGCACTTCCCTTTTGCATGTCACGAGAGGCCATACAACTTGTCTTGACAACCTGCTGCGAGATAGCCTCAACAACAGACTCATCCTCAATCATGATCGGGCCTACATAGAACTCCTTCACCACCGGGGCATCTGCCTTCTTCATTAAAAGTTCACAGAACTCCCTTGTGCGCTGCCTCAGCTCATCAAGCGAAGGCAACTCATCAATACACCTTGCGAACACCTCAAACTGATCATGCAGGGATGAACCGTCACAGGTCGTGATGTTTCCATTTATGTTCAGTTTTATCTCAGGACGCGCAAAACGCAGTTTCTGTCCTTCGGATGTAACGCGGTAGATATCCTTTGCCTCCACATTAAAATGTACATCGGAATCAAACATACGAGGATAATCAGCAAAGATAGCTGACAACTCAGCAGCATACCTTATCATCAAGGCTGTATCAACAGCAGTCACGGCACTCTCCTCTATGTATTCTCTTGCAGGCAGTTCAAGCATCTCTGGAATCTGTAGATCCTCCTCTGGCAGAGGATTCACCTTTCGCATACTGATCTTAGCTCCCATGCTTTGGAGAGCCATCTTGTAACTACGGTCACTAATTATCCAGAATCCACGGCGTATCATATCATAGTCAGTCTCGTATGGAAGGGTGAAGTTCATATCAATATTACCCGCAGCCATCATACTTGTCGTCATCTTGTCGCCAAGTGACAAATTGATAAAGCCATGATTCTGACTCTTAATATAATTAACGCGGTACACACCACCAAGCGAAGCCGACACATTGGCCATGTTACCATGAATAAACCTGTAGTCAACGAAGTAAGGAAGAGGAAGATTGGCGAAGTGCAGACTATCTTTCGTGCGCTTCATCTCATCCTCCATTGCCTTGAAGATCATCTCCCCCGTATCCTTACCAGACTCCCTACCGTATGTCTTGGTATATTCAGGAAGCTTCAGGGCTGGTGCTACCATCTTCTGATCATTGCTACGCTGTGTCTCTACCTTGGAAACATATATATAAGGTGAGGTGGCAGATACAGGAACCCAGCCAGACTCCGCGCCACAGGAACCTGTAAACGTAGATGGAGTATCACCAGCAGCCGTGATGTTAGAGAACATGGCCAAGGGCGTGCCAATAAGATTAACCCCACGCACAAGTTCGTCCTTGCGACCATCCACATAAATCCTGAACACCTCCACAGGAGTCACGTTGAAGGCATTGAGATAATCAGTAAAAGTAAAACCGCTCGTCACCGTGCGGAAGAAATAGCCATACTCCTTACCTTGCTTCTTTGCCTCCTTGATAAGCATCTCGCGAAGCTGAGCCTCGGTATATGGCTGGTTGGTCTCAACAACCAGATTAGACTGTCGTGCCACAGGATCATTGCCACCAGAAGCCCTTCCATGGCCATTGCTGACTGGGAATCCGTCAATCGGAATGCGACACGTAAGGAAATCCTTCAGCACGCCATTCTCAACATTTTGCACTCGACGAGCCTTAACTCCCTCGTCATCATATTTATACGAGCCATTGAGAGCCTGCTTGCCGTAGTAATTCTGCGTAGGGTCACAATACACGCTGAAAGAAGCAGGCAGAACCCTCTCGCCTACCATGTGCTTAAAGGTCTCACCACCCTTCTTCATGCGATGACTCTCAAGACGATGACCGAAGATCTCATGGAAGAACACACCACTTGCAGAACCAGAAAGAATAGCAGGACCGGCATAAGGATCGGCAAGAGGAGCATCACGAAGCGCAAGCAGACGATTCACGATATCATGCGCCTTAGCTACAAGCACCTCCTCGGAAGGAAGTTCAGCCTCACTGAAACCAAAGAAATCCTCATACAGAGGGCATTGCATACCATCGGTAGCAAGGATCATGGCACCCAGCATAATACGGGCACAACGGCGGTTCTGCACCACCGACGTACCATCCGAGTTGACAATATACGTCCTGGTTGTCACAAATTCAATATTTGCATAACCACCTTCGAGCATACGGCACTCCTTGAACACGCTGCTCACCTTGTTGAGTTTGTTCTTCCATGCCAAGGTATCTACCATCCATGGCGAGAGAGCAGCCTCATAGTATGACTCAACAGGAGCATCTGAGAAGCATGGTGACTTATCCTCGAACTGTGCATCCGTCCTTGACTTCGCCACAGCCTCCTCATAGCGTTTCACAGCCGTGCGGTATCTGTTCATTGAAGCGTACCATATCTCATCACGATACTGACGCAACGGCCCTCCAGATATAGCCACGCCATCACCTTGAGCACCTCTGTTATTCGCTTGTTCTATGCCCTGATTCTCAAACTTATAGTTATCGAGTTCCTTGCTGCCTATGCGTATGTTCGGCACAATGACACGACTATGATTGTCGTTTACAGACGCCGAACCAAAGTCGCTGTTAATTGTGAGAGTCTGACTGTCCTGCATACGCAGACTCATAAAGTACGCAGGTACAGGTTTCTGTTTCAACTGCGCCATAGAATAGTTCAGCTCTTCCTTAAGAGTCCGAAGAACAGAATCTGACTGTTCCGTCTGAGCCTTCAATCCGCTGCTTGCCATTAATAGCAAAGACGATAATAATAATGTACGCATTTTAATAAATCTTAAATTCCGCAGCACTTTGACATAACTATTTCTATAAGTTCCTGAGCAGCAAAAAGTTTTTGTGAGGCAAGCGGCAGAGCCGAGCGGCCCAGGATTTTGCCATGTCAGATTTTTCACTTACCTTAGTGCTGCAAAATCAAGACAAGCAAAATCTTCAATGACATGGCAAAGATACAAATAAATCTGAGAAAAAAAAAGAAAAAAGCGTTTTTTCTTTTGTATTTCGCTCGTTTTTTTAGTAACTTTGGCTTCGCCGAAGGTACAATGCACTCGGAAATAAAAAGAAAAAAGTGTTTTTTCTTTTGTATTTCACTCGTTTTTTTAGTAACTTTGGCTTCGCCGAAGGTACAATGCACTCGGAAATAAAAAGAAAAAAGTGTTTTTTCTTTTGTATTTCGCTCGTTTTTAGTACCTTTGCCCCCGCTTATAATATAATAAGGTGTAAAACTGGATGAAGAAATTACTGATATTTACAATCGGCGGACTGATGCTGAGTGCAGCGTGCTGTGCTCAGAAAAAGCAGATCGGCGAAGCTAGAACGATACTGAAAAGTGGTAAGAATATAGAGCAGGCAGAGAAACTGATGACCGACCTGCTGAAAAACAAGGATAACGAGAACAATACCCGTATATATGATATATGGCTCCAGGCTGTGGAGAAACAGTATCTGGCTCTCAACGAGAAGATGTATGTGAAGCAGAAGGTGGATACTACCAATTTCTTTGGTATCGCCAAGCGAATGTTTGTAGTGGCCGAGCGACTGGACTCGATAGATGCTATGCCTGATAAGAACGGAAAGGTTAATCCCGAATATCGTAAGGATAATGCGGCAAAGATGGCGGCTTACCGTCCGAACATATATTACGGTGGTGCATACCATCTGAAGAAGGGTGACTTTAAGACGGCTTTCGACTTCTTCGAGATGTATCTGGACTGCGACCGACAGCCGCTGTTTACCGGCTACGACTTTATGTATAATGACCCCAAGATGGGCGAGGTGGCTTACTGGGCAACATACTGCGGATACCGACTGAACGACCCTGTGCTGGTGTTGCGACATGCTGCAACGGCCCAGCGCGACGAACAGAAACTGGAGTATACACTGCAGTATATGGCCGAGGCTTGGGACAAGCTGGAGGACGACTCGATGTATATAGCCACGCTGTGGCAGGGATTCAAGAAATACCCGAAGTCGAACTACTTCTTTCCGCGACTGATGGATACTTACAACCGCAGGGGCGACTACACGATGGCCGACAGCGTGGTGAACGAGGCGCTTAAGACTGACACGCTGAACGAGCTGTATCTGTTTGCCAAGTCGATGGTGATGCTGAACCTGAAGAAGTATGGTGACTGTCTGAAATTCAGCGACCAGCTGATAGAGCTTAACCCCAATCTGCCTGATATATATTATAATGGTGGACTGGCATGCCTGAATATTGCCCAGCGTATGGACTCGCGTAAGTATAAGAAACAGGTGAAGAAAATGTATGAGAAGGCGCGCCCGTATATGGAGAAATATCGCGAGATGGCTCCCGACGAGGTGGACAAATGGGCACCCGCGCTGTACCGTATCTACTTCAATCTGAATATGGGAAAACAGTTTGATGAAATAGACAAACTGCTGAAAAAGTAAGGTGGGCTACACATGAACAGGAATAGGCGAAAAGTTAAGATTCTATAAATAGAACGGACTTTTCGCCTATACTTCTTTATTTTTATGTATCTTTGTAGAATGGAATTCAATAACAATCTAAAGTAATAAAACAGAAAGATTATGGCAGACAACGCTCAACTGATTGCTCAGTGCGAGGCACGGGCTAAAGAATGGCTTTCTCCAGCCTTTGACGAGGAGACACGTAAGGAAGTTCAGGCTATGCTTGACAATGCTGACAAGACAGCGCTGATTGATGCTTTCTATCAGAATTTGGAGTTTGGTACAGGAGGTCTGCGCGGTATTATGGGTGCAGGTACCAACCGTATGAACAAGTACATCGTAGGTATGGCTACGCAGGGTTTTGCCAACTATATACTGAAGGCATTCCCTGGCAAGCAGAGCTCGGTAGTGGTAGGTCACGACTGCCGCAACAACGGACGTATGTTTGCTGAGACTGTGGCTGACATCTTCTCGGCCAACGGCATCAAGGTTTATCTGTTTGAGAGCCTGCGTCCTACACCAGAGATCTCGTTCGCCATCCGTCAGCTGGGCTGTCAGGCTGGTGTTAACGTGACTGCTTCGCATAACCCTCGCGAGTATAACGGATACAAGGCTTACTGGGACGACGGTGCTCAGGTGCTGGCTCCACACGACAAGGGTATCATCGACGAGGTGAACAAGGTGAAGATAGAGAACGTGAAGTTCGAGGGTAACAAGGAGCTCATCGACATCATCGGTGGTGAGATGGACTGGGACTACCTGCAGGCAGTGAAGGAGGCTATGGTAGATCAGGACGTAATCCTGCGCCAGAAGGACCTGAACATCGTTTACAGCCCAATGCACGGAACTGGTCGCGTGATCGTCCCTGAAGCTCTGCGTTCATGGGGATTCCAGAATATCCACGTGGTTCCTGAGCAGATGGTGATCGACGGTAACTTCCCAACAGTGGTAAGTCCTAACCCTGAGAACGCCGAGGCTATGACACTGGGTATGAAGCTGGGTACACGCCTGAATGCTGACCTGGTGATAGCCAGTGACCCTGATGCCGACCGCCTGGCTATCGTTTGCCGCAACGCTAAGGGCGAGTGGGAGATCCTGAACGGTAATCAGACTGCTATGATGTTCTCGTGGTACATCATCGCCAACAAGAAGAAGCTGGGCCAGCTGAAGGGTAACGAGTTCCTGGTTAAGACCATCGTTACTACCGAGGTTATCGCCGAGATTGCTAAGAAGAACGGCGTGGAGTATCGCGACTGCTATACTGGATTTAAGTGGATCGCTAACGAGATTCGTATCTCTGAGGGCGTGAAGAAGTATATCGGTGGTGGTGAGGAGAGCTTCGGATTCCTGCCATTTGATAAGGTTCGCGATAAGGATTCTCCAGCATCAATCTGCTTGATCTGTGAGATTGCAGCCTGGGCTCGCGACAACGGCATGACTCTCTACGATCTGCTGATGAACATCTACAAGGAGTACGGATTCTCTAAGGAGGTGACCATCAACGTGGTTCGTCCTGGTAAGACCGGCGCCGACGAGATTAAGCAGATGATGACCGACTTCCGCGCTAATCCTCCAAAGGAGCTGGGTGGTAGCAAGGTTTGCCTGTGGAAGGACTACAAGACTCTGGAGGCTAAGAAGGCCGACGGCAGTGTGGAGAAGCTGAACATGCCTGACACCAGCAACGTGCTGCAGTGGTTCTGCGAGGATGGTACAAAGGTATCGGTTCGTCCATCGGGTACTGAGCCTAAGATTAAGTTCTACACAGAGGTGAAGGATCCTAGCTTTAAGGATGCTGCCGACTATGAGCGCTGCCTGAAGGATGCCGAGACAAAGATCGAGGCACTGAAGAAGAGCTTGAATCTCTAAACGAATAAGCATAAAAAAAAAGCCCTCGCACGATGTGTGCGAGGGTTCTTTTTGCTCTTAGTAGATTATTGTAGTGAGCAGATAAGCTACTATCGTTGAGGTAATTACGCTGATGAGTCCAGGCATCATGAATGAGTGGTTCAACAGGTATTTACCGATCACTGTGGTACCCGAACGGTCGAAGTTGACGGTAGCGATATCCGATGGGTAGTTAGGGATGAAGAAGTAGCCGTAGACTGCGGGCAGTACGCCAAGCAGCACTGGGCCAGGGATGCCCAGCTTATATGCCAGCGGCAACATGGCTACAACTACTGCGCCCTGAGAGTTGATGAGCACAGATACCAGGAAGAACACGATGGCGATACTCCATGGATACTCTTTAACGATGTCGGCCAGCATAGCCTGCATCTCGTTCATGTAGTTAGAGAAATATGTATCGGCTAGCCAGGCAATACCGTAGATAGCTACTACAGCCACCATACCTGACTGCCAGACAGGACCTGCAACGGCCTTCTTGGGCTGGGCCTTACAGAAGATAATCATGAGGGCAGCGGCCGAAATCATCACAATCTGGATGACGAGATTCATCTTCAGGTCGACCATACCTTTCTCGGTAAATCCTTCGGCCACAACGCCTGCTTTAGCCAATGCCGAAGACGAGATGGTGACGCCGCTTGCAAGTGTCAGGTCGCCAGCACCCTTCACAGCCTTAACGGTTGGGTAAGATGGCAACAAGTCGGGCAGGGCAGCAAACATAACGATAATGGCCAGAGCACCGAGGAAGATAAATACGGCATTCTTAGCCGACTGTGGGATCTGCTTGTCGAGAGTAGTGGCGTTTGAGCCATAGATGTACTCGCGCTGAACAGGATCGGCAATCTTCTTCTGGAACTCAGGATCCTTATCGAGGTCGAGACCACGATGATAAGAAGCAGCAGCTGCTGCCATCAGTCCGCATACGCAAGCTGGGATAGAAACCATGAGCACGCGAGGAATGGTGATGTCGAAGTGGTTTGCATTAGAGATGGTTACGAATGCTACAACTGCAGCAGCGATAGGTGAACAGGTGATACCTACCTGCGATGCGATAGATGCTACACCGCATGGGCGCTCCGGGCGGATGCCTTTCTTCAGGGCGATGTCGCAGATGATGGGCATCAGGGTATAAACCACATGACCTGTTCCTACCAACACGGTCAGGAAGAACGTACACAGCGGAGCAAAGATTGTGATGTGATCAGGATGCTTGCGCAGCAATTTTTCGGCTATCTGAATCAACCAGTCCATACCGCCCGATGCCTGCATGATACCAGCACACGTCACTGCTGCAATTATGATGTAAATAACGTCGGTTGGAGGTGTGCCGGGTTTTAGTCCGAAACCGAACACCAGTATCGCCAAACCGATACCCGAAATAGCTCCCAAGGCCAAACTACCATAACGAGAGCCTACCCACAGTGCACCTAGTACAATACAGAGCTGCAGAATCATTGTAAATGTAATCATACGTTAAAAATAGATCGTTTTAAGTTATAATTATTGGAATTCTGTGTGCAAATTTACATAATTAATTTGTAAAAACGAAATTTTTGCCCATTTTTTCGACTATAAATCTTAAAATTAATTATTTCTTTGGTCAGGTCAGATATTTTCACTACCTTTGCACGCTAAATAATAAAGGTTAAAATATAGAAGCTAAAAAAGTAGGATATGGCAAAGAAGTTTGCAGAACATAACGGCTTGAATCTGACCCAGGTGAACAATGATATCCTGGAGATGTGGCGCGAGAAGAACGTATTCTGGCGTTCGGTTGACGAACGTGAGGGATGTCCACAGTTTGTATTCTTCGAGGGACCTCCCTCGGCAAACGGTCATCCTGGTATTCACCACGTGCTGGCTCGTACCATCAAGGATACCTTCAACCGTTATAAGACGATGAAGGGTTATCAGGTGAAGCGTAAGGCTGGTTGGGATACTCACGGACTGCCCGTAGAGCTGGGCGTTGAGAAGGAACTGGGTATTACCAAGGCTGATATCGACAACAAGGCATCAGACAAGTATATCTCTACTGAGGATTACAATAAGAAGTGTCGCGAGAATGTGATGATGTTCACACAGGAGTGGCGCGATCTTACCGAGAAGATGGGATATTTCGTAGATCTGGACAATCCTTATATCACTTACGACAACAAGTATATCGAGACTCTGTGGTGGTTGCTGCAGCAGTTCTACAACAAGGGACTGCTCTATAAGGGCTACACCATCCAGCCATATTCACCAGGTGCAGGTACCGGTCTGAGCTCGCACGAGCTGAACCAGCCCGGTTGCTATCGCGATGTGAAGGATACCACTGTTACAGCTCTGTTTAAGGCGCTGAATCCTAAGGAAGAGTGGACCAAGTGGGGTACTCCTTACTTCGTGGCTTGGACAACTACTCCTTGGACATTGCCTTCGAATACAGCTCTCTGCGTAGGTCCTAAGATCGACTACGTGGCTGTGGAGACATACAATGCCTACAACGGCGAGAAGATAACAATCATTCTGGCTGAGAGCCGTCTGAATGCTTATCTTGCTCCAGAGGGAAATATGACTGATGGCGACGAGATGCCTGAGTATAATAAGGGCGAGAAGTTTGTGCCTTATCGTATCGTAGGTCATTACACCGGTGAGGAGCTGGTAGGTATGAAGTATCAGCAGCTGATGCCTTGGGTTAAGCCTTCGGCTAAGCTCGATCAGAATGCTGCCGACTACGTGAAGGAGTATGCTGCTGCTCATCCTGAGAAGGTGTTCGCAGGCGAGAACGGCAAGGATCAGTTTGTAGAGATGGAGAGCGAGGCTTTCCGCGTGATCCCAGGAGATTATGTTACAACTGAGGATGGTGCCGGTATCGTGCATATCGCTCCTACATTCGGTGCCGACGACGCCAAGGTGGCTAAGGATGCTCACATCCCAAGCCTGTTCCTTATAAATAAGAAAGGTGAAACTCGTCCGATGGTCGACCTGCAGGGTAAGTACTATGTGGTGGACGAGCTCGATGATAACTTTGTGAAGAACTGCGTAGATGTAAAGGCATACGGTCACCACGCCGGCGACTACGTGAAGAACGCCTACGCACCTGAGTTTAACAAGGATGGTAAGTATGACGAGCAGGCTGCAGCCAAGGCTGAGGACCTGAACATCGTGATCTGTATGGAGATGAAGCAGGAGGGTACTGCACTCAAGATTGAGAAGCACGTACACAACTATCCTCACTGCTGGCGTACTGATAAGCCTGTGCTTTACTATCCTCTGGACAGCTGGTTCATCCGCTCTACTGCCAAGAAGGACCGTATGTTCGAGCTCAACAAGACTATCAACTGGCAGCCAGAGTCGACAGGTACAGGTCGCTTTGGTAACTGGCTTGAGAACCTGAACGACTGGAACCTGTCGCGCTCACGTTTCTGGGGTACACCACTCCCAATCTGGCGTGATGAGGACGGCAAGGAAATCTGTATCGGCAGCGTAGAGCAGCTCTACAACGAGATAGAGAAGGCTGTAGAGGCTGGAATCATGCAGAGTAACCCACTGAAGGACAATGGATTTGTGCCTGGCGATATGTCGAAGGAGAACTACGAAAAGATCGACCTGCACCGTCCATACGTTGACAATATCGTACTGGTGTCAGAGAACGGTAAGCCAATGAAGCGCGAGACCGACCTGATCGACGTTTGGTTTGATTCTGGTTCGATGCCTTACGCACAGATTCACTATCCATTCGAGAATAAGGATCTGATTGATAAGGGTATCGCATTCCCTTGCGACTTTATCAACGAGGGTGTAGACCAGACCCGTGGTTGGTTCTTCACTCTGCACGCTATTGCTACTATGATATTCGACTCAGTAGCATTCAAGAATGTAATTTCTTCAGGACTGGTGCTCGATGCCAAGGGTAACAAGATGTCGAAGCATGTGGGTAACGTGGTTAACCCATTTGATATGATAGGCAAGTATGGTAGCGATGCTGTACGCCTGTATATGATGACCAACTCGGAGCCTTGGGACAACCTGAAGTTCGACCCAGAGGGAGTAGACGAGGTGCGTCGTAAGTTCTTCGGAACACTTTACAACACCTACAGCTTCTTTGCTCTGTATGCTAATGTGGACGGTTTCGACCCAACTGCAGCACAGGTGGCATTCGAGAAGCGTCCTGAGATCGACCGCTGGATTCTGTCATGTCTGAACACACTGATTAATGGTGTTGAGAAGGAGCTTGACGGATACGATCCTACACGTGCCGGCCGACTGATCGACGCGTTTGTAAACGACGACCTGAGTAACTGGTTTGTTAGATTGAACCGCAAACGTTTCTGGGGTAAGGAGATGAGCGAGGATAAGCTCTCGGCATATCAGACACTTTATACTTGCCTGATGACAGTAGCCAAGTTGCTGGCTCCATTCGCTCCTTTCTATGCCGACCAGCTGTATAAGGACCTGGGTGGTGAGCTCGACTCTGTACATCTGGATAAGTTCCCAGTTGCCGACGAGGCACAGATCGACAAGGATCTCGAGGCTCGCATGCAGATGGCACAGAAGATAACCTCAATGGTTCTGGCTCTGCGTCGTAAGGTGAACATCAAGGTGCGTCAGCCACTGCAGGCCATCATGATTCCTGCTGTCGACGATACTCAGAAGAAACATATCGAGGCAGTGAAGGACCTGATTATGAACGAGGTGAACGTGAAGGAGCTGCGCTTCGTTGAGGGTGCCGGCGTGCTGGTTAAGAAGGTGAAGTGTAACTTCCGTACCATGGGTAAGAAGTTCGGCAAGCTCATGAAGAGTGTTGCTGCCGCAATGGATGCCCTCAGTCAGGAGCAGATTGCCGAGCTCGAGAAGCAGGGTACCATCGGTATCAATGTGGAGGGGCAGGATATCACCGTAGAGGCTGTCGACGTTGAGATTATCAGCGAGGACATCCCAGGATGGCTGGTAGCTAATGAGGGTAACCTCACAGTGGCTCTCGAGGTGGAACTCACCGACGAGTTGAAGAACGAGGGTATGGCTCGTGAGCTCATCAACCGTATTCAGAACATCCGTAAGGAGAGTGGATTCGAGATCACCGATCGTATCAACGTGACCATCGCCCCAAACGATGATGTGAAGAAGGCAGTGGACAGCTTTGCTGACTACATCAAGACTCAGGTTCTGGCCGACAACATTACTCTACAACCTAATGAGGGTCAGGAAGTTGAGTTCGATGACTTCAAGTTGAATATAACCGTAACAAAGAATTAAATAATCAATAACTAAATCAATTTAGTATTATGGCAGAGAAGACTCGCTATACTGATGAAGAGCTCGAAGAGTTCCGTCAGATTATAAATGAGAAGATGGCTTTGGCCAAGCGTGATTACGAACAGATGATGCGTGTGCTCACCAACGAGGACAGCAACGACGTAGATGATACATCACCCACCTACAAGGCATTGGAGGAGGGTAGTGCTACCCAGTCGAAGGAAGAGCTCATCTCTATGGCAGCCCGCCAGCAGAAGTTTATTCAGGGACTGAAGGCTGCTCTGATTCGTATCGAGAACAAGACTTATGGCATCGACCGTATCACAGGTAAGCTTATTCCAAAGGAGCGTCTGCGCGCCGTTCCTCATGCAACCCTGAGTGTTGAGTCTAAGCTGAACCAGAAGAAGTGACAACGAAATCTCTTATCACTAAAGGCAGATTGGCGGCTTTAATTACAGTCGCCATTCTGCTTGTTGACCAGATTATCAAGATCTGGGTTAAGACATCGATGCCGCTTCATGACAGCATCCATATTACAGACTGGTTCTACATCACCTTTATCGAGAATATGGGTATGGCCTTCGGTATGCAGTTGGGCAGCAAGATCATTCTTTCGCTGTTCCGCGTTGCAGCCATCAGTTTCCTGGGATATTATATCTGGAAACAGGTAAAGCAGAATGCACGAACCGGCTATATAGTCTGCCTGTCGATGGTGCTGGCTGGAGCCGCTGGAAATCTGATAGACTGTATGTTCTATGGACTGATTTTCAACGAGTCATCACCCAATTATGTGTCGTATTTCGTTCCATTCGGTACGGGCTACGCTCCGTTTCTGATGGGTAAGGTGGTAGATATGTTCTACTTCCCGCTGATTGAGACAGAGTGGCCTACATGGGTGCCGATGGTGGGTGGTGATCACTTCGTGTTCTTTAGTCCTGTGTTCAATTTTGCCGATGCAAGCATCAGTGTCAGTGTAGTTCTGCTGCTGCTGTTTTATCGAGAGGAAATAAGTAAAATATCAGTTAAGAAAGAAGAGGAAGAGAAAGTTGAAGATTAAGGTTACACATATTATATATACGGTTGCAACTGTTGTAATGATTACCAGCTGTAAACCTACAGTACCGTCAAAGTATATCCAACCTGACGAGATGGAAGACCTTATCTACGACTATCACTTAGCTCAGGGTATCGTTTCGCAGGAGAACAGTACCGACTATCAGAAACGTCTTGCTTTTGAACTTGTGCTCAAGGAGCATGGCGTGAGTCAGGCAGAATTTGATTCAAGTCTGGTATATTACTATACTCGTGCCGACCGATTCCAGGAGATATACAAGAATGTGGGCGAGCGCCTGAATAAGGAATCAGAGAAATATGGTGGTGCTGCTATCAACGCCGTTACCATGATGGCCTCAGCCTCGCTTAATGGTGATACTGCTGATGTGTGGGCCGGTAATCGTGCACTGATGTTGCTCAACGACCGTCCGTATCATCTCTATCAGTTCAGTCAGAAGGCCGACACCACATTCCATGCTGGAGATAGTTTTATGCTGAGTTTCAATACCACTTGGCTGATGCAGAATGGTAATCGTCAGGCTGTGGCATATCTGGCCATAACCTATGACAACGACAGTACCACCAAGCAGTATAACACTATCTCAGGAAGCGGATTGACAACTCTGCGCATTCCTTATTGCAAGGAGAAGGTAAAGGAAATCAAAGGCTTTGTGATGTGTGGCATGCGTCCTGCAAAGGATGATGTCAATAAGCTGTGCCTGCTATTCATTGACAACATTCAGTTGTATAAGTTCCGCAATAAGGTGATAGAACATCCTGTGGTGCCTAATAACTCGATGCCTGACAGTATTGCTATGCGAATGCACAAGCCTGATTCGGCCAGATATGATTCGCTGCACAGACCTCCACATCGTATGGGTGATCGTCCTATTCCAATGGGTGATCGTCCGCATCCAATGGGTGATCGACCCATGACGGTGGGCGAAATGCAAAAGATGCAGAAGTTGCAGAAGATGCCACCGATGAAGAAGATGCCACCGATGAAGAAGATGCCTAAAAATAAAAATGTAAAACCAATATCTAAGTAATAATTATGAATCTGAAATTCCGTTTAGCATTGATGAACTTCCTGGAGTTCGCTGTCTGGGGAGCTTATCTTACATGTATGGGAAACTACCTTGGAGTAGCCGGACTTGGCGACAAGATCTCGTGGTTTTATGCTATTCAGGGTATCGTTAGTATCTTTATGCCCACACTGATGGGTATTGTGGCCGATAAGTATATACAGCCACAGCGATTGTTGGGACTTTGCCACCTGGTTGCTGGAGGCTTTATGCTGGGATGCTGGTGGCTGGGCTATCAGGCTGGTTTCGGTAATGAACTGGCTGACAAGTCGCTTTTCATCACACTGTATACCATTAGTGTAGCATTCTTCATGCCAACTATTGCACTGGCCAATACCACCGCATTTACTATTTTAAAAAATAACGGACTCGATACCGTTAAGGATTTCCCACCCATCCGTGTGCTTGGCACCGTGGGCTTTATCGTAACCATGTGGTTTGTTAACTGCGCCGTATGGCAGGATGGTTCATTCTCAATGACTTTGGCCGACAGCGACTATAAGTTCCAGTACACTTACATGCAGTTCTTTGTATCAGGCATACTGAGCATTTTGCTTTGCTTCTATTGCTACACCCTGCCTATGTGTAGAGTGGTAAAGAACGAGAAGAAGGTATCGCTCGTAGAGAGCCTTGGACTGAATGCATTCAAGTTGTTTAAGAACCGTCAGATGGCTCTGTTCTTCATCTTCTCGGCTCTGCTGGGTATGTGTCTGCAGGTTACAAATGGCTATGCTGGTCCGTTTATCACCAGTTTCAAGGGTAGTGCCGATGCTGCAGTAGCCTCATCGTTTGCTGCCAACAATGCCACACTGCTCACAAGTATTTCGCAGATAAGCGAGGCACTCTGTATCCTCATGATACCATTCTTCCTGAAGCGTTATGGTATCAAGATTGTGATGCTGATGTCGATGTTTGCATGGGTGTTCCGCTTCGGATTCTTCGGAGTAGGAAATCCAGCTATGCCTGGTGTCATTATGTTCATCCTTTCTTGTATCGTCTATGGTGTTGCTTTCGACTTCTTCAACGTGTCGGGCGGAATCTTCGTCGATCAGGAGTGCGAACCAAGTATCAAGGCTTCGGCTCAAGGACTGTTTATGATGATGACCAATGGTATTGGAGCCACCTTTGGCACACTGGCCGCTGGTGAGATAGTGAATCATTATTGTTACTGGGAAAACGGATTCCTGCAGGGCGAGTGGGCCACTTGCTGGTTTATATTCGCTGCATTCGCATTGGTTGTAGGTGTGTCGTTCGCCCTTGTGTTCAATCCAGAAAAGAAGAAATAATAACTATTAAGATATGAAGGAATCAAGATATTTTTTTGTACCAGATGCCGAAAATCAGACAGAACTACCCACTGACGAGGCAATGCACGCCATGCGTGTGTTGCGACTGAAGAGTGGCGACGAACTGTTCTTGATGGATGGCGAGGGTAATTACTACCGCGCACAGGTCACTGTGGCTGCTACTCATCATTGTTACTACGAGATAATCGAGAAACTGCCACAAGAGCGCCAGTGGAAAGGCCATTTGCATCTGGGCATTGCTCCAACAAAAATGATGGACCGCATGGAGTGGATGATGGAAAAGGCAACCGAAATAGGAGTAGACGAGGTGTCGTTCCTGAACTGCAAATTCTCCGAGCGTCGCTTGGTAAAGCTGGTACGTCTTGACAAGATTATCACTGCTGCCGTAAAGCAGAGTCATAAGGCTTGGAAACCACAGGTAAACGAGATGGTGCACTTCAACCACTTCCTGGAGCAGCCTATACAGGGTCGCAAGTATATTGCACACTGCTATGAGGAGGTGCCTCGCACAGAGTTGTTCGACGAGTTGCGCAAGCCGTCAGACACAGCTGATGCTACCGTGTTGGTTGGTCCTGAGGGTGATTTCTCCATCGACGAAGTTAAGGCTGCTGTAGAGGCAGGCTGGGTATCGGTAAGTCTTGGACAGAGCCGTCTGCGCACAGAGACAGCTGGACTCTCTGCCGTGATGATGATGCAGCTTGCACAGAAATAACAGATATTATAAACTAAAGATAACGATAACCATTTAAACTATAAAATATGACTGACGAGAAGATTATGGCTACCATTAAGCCCGATGGCGAGTGCTGGCAGCCCGAAATCGAGAAAATGCCAAGAGAGCAACTGCAGCAGTTGCAAGTTAAAAAGCTGAAGGATACAATCAACGTATGCCTTAAGTCGCCTTTCTATCAGAAGCGTTTAGGCGATCTGGGTATCACTGCTGATTCTATCAACAGTCTTGATGATCTGCGTAAGATTCCGTTTACCACTAAGCAGGACCTGCGCGATAATTATCCTTTCGGTCTCGTTGGCGGAAACCTTGACGATGCTGTACGTATCCACTCTACCAGTGGTACCACAGGTAATCCCTGTGTAGTGGTTTATTCTGAGCACGACATCTGCTCGTGGGCAAATATGATTGCCCGCAACCTGTATATGGTGGGTTGCCGCAAGAGTGATGTGTTCCAGAATTCTTCTGGTTATGGTATGTTTACTGGTGGTCTTGGATTCCAGTATGGTGCTGAATGGCTTGGTGCCATGACTGTTCCTGCAGCTGCTGGTAACTCTAAGCGTCAGATAAAGTTTGTTAAGGACTTTGGCACCACTTGCCTCCATGCTATTCCATCTTATGCCATCCGTTTGGCTGAGGTGTTCAAGGAGGAGGGTGTTGATCCTTCTACTACCAAACTGCGCACACTCTGTATCGGAGCCGAGCCTCACACTGAGGAGCAGCGTCGCCGCATAGAGCGTATGCTTGGTGTAAAGGCATACAACTCGTTTGGTATGACCGAGATGAATGGTCCTGGCGTGGCCTTCGAGTGTAAGTATCAGGATGGTATGCACTTGTGGGAGGATAACTATATCGTAGAGATTGTTGATCCTGATACACTGGAGCCTGTGCCCGATGGCGAGATGGGAGAGATGGTACTTACCACACTGGATCGCACCATGATGCCAATACTTCGTTATCGCACTCGCGACCTGACCCGCATTATCGCCGAACCTTGTAAGTGCGGACGTACCCACCGTCGTATCGACCGTATCAAGGGTCGTACCGATGATATGTTTATCATCAAGGGTGTAAACGTATTCCCAATGCAGGTTGAGAAGATTCTGGTACAGTATCCTGGTTTGGGCAGCAATTACCTCATTACCCTCGAGACAATCGACGATAACGACGTGATGACTGTTGAGGTTGAGCTCGATGGACTGGAGACCGACATCTATCCCGAGATGCAGAAGATGATGAAGGATATCCAGCGTGCACTTAAGGACGAGATACTGCTCACACCTCAGGTCAAGTTGGTGAAGAAGGGCTCGCTGCCCCAGAGCGAGGGCAAGGCCGTTCGAGTAAAAGACTTAAGACCCTCTAGAGGATGAAGAAATTCATAATGGCCGCATTGATGGCTGTAACTTTTGGTCAGGCATCGGCTGATGGCGTCAAGATGCGCGACGTGTTCAGAGAGATGCCTGACTTACTTATGCCTTATCTTTCACTCAACAATCGATTGGATTTTATTGATTTCCTCGATTCGGGCATGAAGGCTGAGGTTCGTAATACGCTTGGCGGCATGAGCGAGATGACGTCGATGGCCGACGACAGCCTGAGTATCCGCATGAGCGATGGGCTGCGTGTAGACATGCTGGTGATGGACAGTACTGTGGTGATGATTGAGACTTTCCTGGTCGATTCTATCTATGGTGAGAGTAGGGTAAACTACTTCACTACCAAGTGGATACCTCTGCAGCAGCCATGTCTTAGCGAGGCACAAGAGCAGCGTATAAGTCGCCTGAAATTGCAAAATATAGTAAAGCGCGACGACGATTTGCTAAAGAAACGTTAAATTACTACGATTTCCTTCTTCTAGTTTACCACTTTTTGCAGAAAAACACTACTTTTGCAGCGTGTTTTTCATGGTATTAGATTATTAAGGTTAATTAGAAGATCGTTTATCGTGAGGTAAGTGATATTTCGGCCTCCATAAAGTAATGTTTGATTTAGTTTTTTATAGCATTAGTTTATGGTTAAAAAAAGAGGAACCTGAGAAGGTTCCTCTTTTACTTATATCATTAAATCTTTAATCTTTAATGTTTAATAAGATCTCGCGATAATAACGCGAGCCTTAGCTGGCTTGCCTGTTACCATATCTACACCAGGAGTCTGCTCTACGCCGAATGGCACGCAACGGATAGTGGCCTGAGTCTCCTCCTTAATCTTTGCCTCAGTCTCGGCTGTACCGTCCCAGTGGCACAGGAAGAATCCACCGTCCTTAACCTTCTCCTTGAACTCCTCGTAGTTCTCGCACTCGTAGATGTGAGCATCGCGGTAGTCCTTTGCCTTCTTGAAGATATTCTGCTGGATATCCTCGAGCAGCTGCTCTACGTATTCGGTGATACCCTCGATGGGGCGAGTCTCCTTCTCCAATGTATCGCGGCGCATTACCTCGATAGTACCGTTCTCCAAGTCGCGAGCACCCAGTACCAGACGTACGGGAACACCCTTCAGCTCGTAATCAGCAAACTTAAATCCAGGACGCTTGTTATCGGCATCGTCAAACTTAACGCTGATACCCTTGGCACGAAGAGCCTCGATAATTGGAGTAACCTCCTTGTTTACCTGCTCAAGCTGCTCAGGCTTGTTGGCGATAGGAATGATGACTACCTGGATAGGAGCCAGGCGTGGAGGCAGAACCAGTCCGTTATCGTCGGAGTGAGTCATGATGAGTGCACCAATCAGTCGGGTAGAAACACCCCACGATGTGGCCCATACGTACTCAGGCTTGTTCTCCTTATTAAGATATGTAACCTCGAATGCCTTTGCAAAGTTCTGACCAAGGAAGTGAGAAGTACCACTCTGCAGAGCCTTACCGTCCTGCATCATAGCCTCGATGGTGTAAGTATCAAGAGCACCAGCAAATCGCTCGGTCTCGCTCTTTACTCCCTGTACTACAGGTACTGCCATCCACTCTTCGGCAAACTTGGCATATACCTTCAGCATCTTCTGTGCTTCCTCCTCAGCCTCCTCGCGTGTGGCGTGAGCAGTGTGACCTTCCTGCCACAAGAACTCTGATGTACGCAGGAATGGGCGTGTGCGCATCTCCCAGCGCATCACATTACACCACTGGTTGCACATCAGTGGCAGATCGCGCCACGACTGAATCCAGTTCTTATATGTGTTCCAGATGATAGTCTCTGAAGTAGGACGAACGATAAGTTCCTCCTCGAGTTTAGCTGTTGGGTCGACCTCTACACCGCTCTTATCCTCCTTGGCGCGCAGGCGGTAGTGGGTTACTACGGCGCACTCCTTGGCAAATCCCTCTACGTGTTCAGCCTCCTTTGAAAGGAATGACTTAGGGATGAGCAGTGGGAAATATGCGTTCTGTGCTCCTGTTTCCTTAAACATCTTGTCAAGCTGCTGCTGCATCTTCTCCCAGATGGCATAGCCATAGGGCTTGATGACCATACATCCGCGTACGGCGCTCTGCTCAGCCAGGTCGGCCTTAACTACCAGGTCATTAAACCACTGACTGTAGTTGTCAGCCCTCTTTGTAAGTTCTTTTAATTCTTTTGCCATATTTTTTCTCTATGTTTTCAATTTTGCGTGCAAAATTACTAAAATCTGAGCAAAACACCAAATATTATTTGAGTTTTTTTAGAGAAAAGCCAGGCAATATTTATCTATCCTTCGGCGATTATATTCTGCGTCGAAACTCTGAGCACGTGATGGCTGTGGCAATGGCCACGTTCAGGCTGTCGGCAGTCTCGCCGTGGTGGAAATCGGGGATAAGAAGTTTATTTGTTACGCGAGCTCGTACGGCATCGCTGATACCATTGCCCTCGTTACCCATAACAATAATACCGTGTTGAGACAGTTGTTGGGTATAAATGTTGTCTCCATCCAAGAATGTTCCATATATAGGAAAATCTTTGGGTAATATGTTGAAGAGCGTAATCGGATCTATATAAATAATATGTACGCGGGCAATTGATCCCATAGTGGCCTGCACAACCTTCGGGTTCCATGCATCAACTGTTCCCTCGCTACAATAAATGGTGTCAATACCAAACCAATCAGCAATACGGATTATGGTGCCAAGATTACCTGGATCCTGAACGTTGTCGAGAAGCAGGCTTAGCGATGACGTAGGAGGATTGGTAATTGATGGTTGATGGTTGGAGTTTTGCGATTCCTCTGGTATGCTGAATATACCAAGTACCTGCTGTGGATGCTGTTGGAGCGATAGGCGAGTAAGTTCATCGTTAGTTACCTCGATGACACCGGGGATATTATTGTTTTCAATCCACTCGCTAGTGGCAAATATCTGTTTCGGAACGAAACCTGATTTAATTAAGTCGCCTACAACTTTGTGTCCTTCAGCAATGAAGACTCCCTCTTGTTTACGATACTTTTTAAGTTCGAGCTGATGGACATATTTAATCTGATTTTTGCTTATCATTTCTATAAATTGAGTTAATTCTGTGCAAAGATACGAATTAATTGAGAATTTAGAATTAAGAATTGATAGATTTTATTAATTTTGCAGCGAAAATGAATAGAATTATAGATTTTAAACATATAGTTATATCGGCGATGGCGCTATTGGTGTGTGGCTGCTCGGCTACACGCGATCTGCCTGAAGGCAGCTATCTGTTGGATGATGTAAAAGTGGTAGCTGACGGAAAATACCATGATATCAACACTAATCAACTGAAGACCTACGTACGCCAGAAGGGGAATTCAAGATGGTTCTCTGCTGTAAAACTACCATTGGGAGTATATGCAATGGCTGGACGAGATAGCAGTTGGATAAACCGCACACTTAGAAATATGGGAGAAGCTCCTGTGGCTTATGACTCTGTACAGGCTGAGATGACATGTCGCGATCTGCAGCAGGCCTTGCAGAACAAAGGATACCTTGACGCACAAGTGGAACTGTATGTAGACAAGAAGGGTAAGAAACTGGATGCTGTATACGTGTTACATCCGGGACAGCCTTATTATCTGCGCGAACTCGACTATGTGATTGAGGACACGACGATAGCCAGGCTGCTGAATGGGCAGAAGCAACAGTTGCATTCAGGAATGCAGTTCAGTGTAGAGGCATTGGCAAATGAACGCAGCAACATTACGAAGTTTTTGCAGAATCAAGGTTATTACCGATTCCACAAGGAATACATCACATATACGGCGACTAAAGATGAGGAGCAGCATGGCGTGAACCTGACGTTGCGATTACAGCAACAGCACAAGGCATATAACATTGCTTCTGTCGAATACGAGGGTGGAGCCGACGATCAGCGTTTGCATCTTCGGCCTAAAGTTCTAAGCGAAAACACATTTCTAGAGGTTGGTAAACCATATTCGGCTACTAGGCTGCAGGATACATACAATCACTTTGGCCGTTTGGGGGCTGTAAGATATACCAACATCGCATTCGAACAACATCCCGACACTACGCTACTTGATGCTAAGATACAGGTGTTGACTAACAAACCCAGCACAATCAGTTTTCAGCCAGAAGGAACAAACACTGCTGGCGACTTTGGTGCTGCTGCATCGCTGACTTATCAGAATCGCAATCTGTTCCGAGGGTCGGAAACGTTCAGTTTGCAACTCCGTGGTGCCTATGAGGCTATCAAAGGCTTGGAGGGTTATAGCAATCAGAATTTTACCGAATATAGTGTTGAGACAAGATTGTCGTTCCCCCGATTCATAGTACCGTTTCTTAGTCGCTCGTTCCGACGTAGTACGTTGGCTACCAGTGATTTAAGTCTTATTTATGATACCCAGGATCGTCCGGAATTCCATCGCAGAGTGCTCACCGCGGGGTGGTCGTATCAGTGGAAACCAAGAAATCATCATGATAGTTACAGATTTGACTTGTTGAATCTGAACTATGTGTTTATGCCTTGGATAAGTGAAACTTTCAAGAAGGAGTATCTGGATAACGAGACAAACCAAAACGTGATTCTAAGATACAACTACGAAGACCTTTTTATTATGCGTATGGGATTTGGCTATGCATATAATAATGGTCATGTTGCACTTCGTTCTAATATCGAGACTGCAGGCAATTTACTTGGCGCATGTTCAAAGATATTCGGTAGCACGGAAAACAGTTTAGGGCAGTATGAGCTGTTTAACATCGCTTATGCCCAATATGTGAAGGGTGACTTTGATTATACCCAGGAAATACTGAAAGGAACTAATGACCAATTGGTATTTCATATCGGTATAGGAGTGGCTTATCCATATGGTAATTCTGAGGTTCTGCCATTTGAGAAAAGATACTTCTCGGGTGGCGCCAATAGTGTGAGAGGATGGACAGTGCGAAGTCTTGGTCCTGGTAGATATAAGGATAAAGATGGACGTATAAACTTTATTACACAGACAGGTGATGTGAAACTCGATCTGAATGTGGAATATAGAACGAAACTGTTTTGGAAGTTTAATGGTGCAGCATTCGTTGATGCTGGTAATATATGGACAATCAGGGATTATGAAGGTCAGCCAGGTGGGCAATTAAAACTCAATAGTATTCTTAATGATCTGGCTGTGAGCTATGGTCTGGGATTGAGATTGAATTTTGACTATTTTATTTTACGTTTTGATTTGGGTATGAAAGCCGTTAATCCTGCATACGAGATTGATTCGGATGACCACTATCCGCTTATTCATCCTAAACTCAGTCGTGACCTGGCTTTCCACTTTGCAGTAGGTATGCCGTTCTAAAGTTATAAATAATGTGAAAAGCCGTTGGCGTTTTCATATTAATTTAGTACCTTTGCACGAAAAATGTATCTGAAATGTTGAAATTTATATCGTTTGGAAGCGGTAGCAGCGGTAATTGCTATTACTTGGGCACTGCGACAGACGGGCTGATAATAGATATAGGAATCGGAATACGCACACTTAAGAAGTATTGCAGAGAATATGGTATTCAGCTGAATTCGGTTAAGCGTATCTTGATAACCCACGATCATGCCGATCATATAAAATCGGTGGGAGCCCTAAGTCATGACTTGAATCTGCCTGTGTATGCCACGTGCAAAGTGCATGGAGGTATAGATAATAACTATTGTGTAGCACGTAAGGTTACCGCCGAACATAAGAAAGAACTGGTGGTAGGCGAGCAAGTGCAGTTGGGCGACTTCCTGGTACGCCCATTTGCCGTACCTCATGATGCTACCGAAAACGTTGGCTACGAGATTAATGTCGAAGGAATAGTATTTGTAGTGCTTACCGATGTGGGCAGTATCACTGATGATATCCGTGAGGCTATTAATCACGCCAACTATCTGGTTATAGAGGCCAATCACGACGTGGAGATGCTGAAGAACGGTCCATATCCAGTGTACCTTCAGCAGCGAATACTGAGTGATAGCGGTCATCTTTCGAATGTGTCGTGTGGTGAAGCACTTGTAGAAAACATGAGCGAGGATCTGAAACATATCTGGTTGTGTCACCTGAGCGAAGAGAATAATCATCCCGAGTTGGCCCGTAAGACGGTTGAACAGATTCTGCGTAGTCATGGAGTGATACCGGGAAAGGATGTTGAGTTGGAAGTGCTGAAGCGTAAAACTCCAACTGGAGTTTACGAACTCTCAATATAAAAATAAATCCGTAGGAAAAAAGAATTATGGTAGAGGTTATAGTAAAGGATGAAGAGTTGCAGAAGGCGGCTATGGAGGGAATGGATGAATTCCTGGGTGTTTTCGTGAAGGCTATCTACGATGCTATCGGTGGAGAACTGACGGCTGATAGTATGAAGGAACTGAATGCTGATCAGCTTACTCTTCTTGCATGGAGCATATTGCATGATGAGGTGATGGATGGCGGATTTGTACAGCTTATATATAATGGTTACGGTCCGTTCATTTTCAAGAATCCTCTGGCTAAGGCTCTTCGTCTGTGGGATATGCGTGCACCATCAAAACTGATATATGACGCTCATACACTTTGGCTGAAATATCGCGAAGAGATTGAGGTAGAGAAAAGCGATGAGGATTTCATGGCGATGTTCGAGCAATATCCCGAGTTCGAAAACCTTGATGATATCTTTATCGAAAATGAGGAGGAGTGGGTAGAGGATATCGCCCACTATGTGGACGACCATCTTGAGAACTTCGCTAAGATAGTTTAGAATTTAGAGATGAATAAAACAGAAGAACAGATAAGAAAGAAAAGTCCAGTACAGATTCGCAATAAAAAAGCATCGTTTGAGTACTTTTTTATTGATACCTATACTGCAGGTATCGTACTTACAGGTACTGAGATTAAGAGTATCCGACTTGGTAAAGCAAGTCTGGTCGACACGTATTGCGTGGTGATAAACGGTGAGTTGTGGGTGAAGGGGATGAACGTTAGCCCTTATTTCTACGGATCGTATAACAACCACGAAGCCAAGCGTGATCGCAAGTTGCTGCTGACGAAGAAGGAAATCAGAGCTCTGGAGAGCGCCACTAAGCAGACTGGATACACTATTGTGCCGATATTGGTATTTATCGACGAAAAAGGACGTGCGAAAGTTGATGTTGCGCTGTGTAAGGGTAAAAAAGAATTCGACAAGCGACAGACATTAAAAGAAAAAGAAGATCGCAGGGAGATGGACCGTGCGATGAAGGTTTGGAAATAGGTATTAGTAAATATAAGCGATGGATAACAGACTAGGCAATATAATTAAAGAAAGAATCCTGTTGCTCGATGGAGCAATGGGAACGATGATTGGAGCTGCGATAGGCAAGGTGGGTAATAGTGATGAACTGAACCTTACGCGCCCGGAAGTGGTTTCGGATATTCATCGCAAGTATCTGGAAGCCGGCGCCGACATTATATCTACTAACACATTCAGTAGTCAGCGTATTTCGCAGGCTGATTACCAACTTGAGGATCGTGCATGGGAAATGGCATGTAAAGGTGCCCGATTGGCACGTGCGGAAGCTGACAAATACTCTACAGAGGATAAACCAAGATTTGTGGCTGGTTCGATAGGACCAACCAATAAGACGCTGTCAATGTCGCCGGATGTGAGCAATCCTGCTCTGCGCGACATTACATACGATGAACTGCTTGATGCCTATATGGAGCAAGTAGACGGACTGATAGAGGGGGGAGTTGATGCTTTGTTGATAGAGACCATCTTTGATACGCTGAATGCCAAGTGTGCTATCGACGCTGCCATGCGTGTGATGGATAAGCGCAGCATAGAATTACCCATCATGCTATCGGTGACGGTGAGCGATCTGGCTGGTAGAACACTGTCGGGACAGACGCTCGAGGCTTTTCTGGCCAGCGTGAGCACTTATCCTGTTTTCTCGATTGGTCTTAACTGCTCGTTTGGCGCAACTCAGATGAAACCGTTCATTCGCGAACTGGCCCAGAAGGCACCTTATTATATAAGTTGCTATCCCAACGCCGGACTGCCTAATGCTCTTGGACTATATGATGAAACAGCCGAGAGTATGGCCCCGAAGATGGGCGAACTGGTGGATGAGGGTATCGTAAATATCATTGGCGGATGCTGTGGTACTACCGATGAGTTTATAAGATTGTATCAGCCGTTGGTGGTTGGAAAAAAAACACATGTACCGGCAACCAAGCCACAAACCATGTGGCTGTCGGGTTTGGAACTGCAGAATGTAACTGAAGAGGTGCATTTTGTTAATGTTGGCGAGCGATGCAATGTGGCCGGCTCACGTAAGTTCCTGCGACTGATAAAAGAGAAGAAATATGGCGAGGCACTTAGTATTGCACGAAAGCAAGTGAGCGACGGCGCATTGGTTATCGATATCAATATGGATGATGGACTGCTTGACGCCAAGCAGGAGATGACCACATTCCTGAATATGATAGCAGCTGAGCCTGATATCGCCAAGGTGCCAGTGATGATCGACTCGAGTAACTGGGAGGTGATCAAGGCTGGACTGAAGTGCGTGCAGGGTAAGGGCATCGTTAACTCTATCTCGCTGAAAGAAGGCGAGGAGAAGTTCATCGAGCATGCACTTGATGTGAAACGATATGGTGCTGCTGTGGTGGTGATGTGTTTCGACGAAGTGGGACAGGCCACTACTTACGAGCGCCGCATAGAGATAGCCGGACGTGCATACAAGATACTGACTGAGAAGGTCGGTATGAATCCGCTCGACATCATCTTCGATCCCAATATCCTGGCTATTGCCACGGGTATGGAAGAGCACGATGCCTATGCTGTAGACTTTATAAGTGCCACAGCTTGGATTAAGGAGAATCTGCCTGGTGCACATATCAGTGGAGGTGTGAGCAACCTTAGTTTCTCGTTCCGTGGCAACAACTATATTCGTGAGGCTATGCATGCCGTATTCTTGTATCACGCCATTAAGGCTGGTATGGATTTCGGTATCGTAAATCCCTCAACCAAAGTGACTTATGCTGATATTCCTGAAGACCAGCTGGAAGTTGTTGAGGATGTTGTACTGAATCGCCGACCAGGTGCTTCGGAGCAGCTGATCGAGTTGGCAGGAAAAATCCTCGAGGAGGAATTAGCCAAGAAAGAGCAGGGGGGAGGTACTGACGTAAAATCCCCTTTTCAAGATAGACTTCAGACTCCCGTAGAAGAACGTCTGGCCAATGCGCTGATAAAAGGCGATGGCGCATTTCTTGAGGAAGATCTGAAGGAATCGCATACCAAGTTTGAGCACGCAGTTGAAATAATCGAGGGTCCATTGATGGCTGGTATGAATAAGGTGGGTAAACTGTTTGGCGAAGGAAAAATGTTTCTGCCGCAGGTGGTAAAGACCGCCCGTACCATGAAGCAGGCCGTCGACATCTTGCAGCCATATATCGAGGCCGAAAAGACCGAGAGTACTACATCTGCTGGAAAGGTGTTGCTGGCTACGGTAAAGGGCGACGTGCACGACATTGGTAAGAACATCGTGAGCGTAGTGATGGCCTGTAACGGATATGAGGTTATCGACATGGGTGTGATGGTGCCTGCCGATCAGATAGTGAAAAAGGCTCAGGAGGAACATGTGGATATGATAGGTCTGAGCGGACTGATAACACCTAGCTTGGAAGAGATGGTGAACGTGGCCGAAGAACTGAAGAAGGCTGGTATGGATCTGCCAATTATGATTGGTGGTGCCACCACCAGCGAACTGCATGTGGCTCTGAAGATTGCTCCCGTATATGGTGGCCCTGTGGTATGGATGAAGGATGCATCGCAAAACGCGCTGATGGCAGCAAAGCTTATGACCGACAAAGAGCAGGTGGAGCACGAACTCGACAAGAAATACGACACTCTGCGCGAGGAATATCAACATGAACAGGAGCAGATTGTGTCATTGGAAGAAGCAAGAAAGAACAAACCCAAATATGAAGAATAAACTGATTTTGATGGCCATCGCAATGCTGATGGCAATGACAGCTACGGCTCAGAAACGTGAGATGCGCGGCGCATGGATACAGTGTGTTAACGGACAGTTCCAGAACATGGGAACAAAGAAGATGCAACAGACACTGACCTATCAGCTCGATGAGTTGAAGAAGGATGGTGTGAATGTGATTATCTTCCAGGTTCGTCCTGAGTGTGATGCACTCTACGAGAGTAACATCGAGCCTTGGAGCCGATTCCTGACTGGTGTTCAGGGTAAGGCGCCCAATCCATACTGGGATCCATTGCAGTGGATGGTGGATGAGTGCCACAAGCGCGGTATGGAGTTGCACGCATGGATCAATCCCTTCCGTGCCAAGACCAAGGCCACACATCAGTTGGCCAATAATCATATCGCCGTTCGCAAGCCATATACATGTTTTGCTTACGACGACTTGTTTATTCTTAATCCTGGTATCGAGGAGAATCGCGACTATATCTGTATGGTGGCAAAGGATATTGTGGCCCGTTATGATGTAGATGGTATCCACATGGACGACTACTTCTATCCATACCCGGTGAAAGGTCTGTCTATTCCTGACGATGAACTCTTTCACGACCATTCTAACGGTATAAAGGACCAGAACGACTGGCGCCGATATAACGTCAATCTGTTTATCGAGCAGTTCTATAAGGAGATTCACAACGTGAAGCCTTGGGTCAAGGTGGGCATCTCGCCATTCGGTATCTATCGTAACAAGAAGTCTTCGCCAGTGGGTAGCAATACTAATGGTACTCAAAACTACGATGACCTTTATGCCGATATCTTACTGTGGGTAAACAATGGTTGGTTGGATTATTGTGTGCCCCAGATTTACTGGGAGATTGGCAATAAGGCTGCCGATTATGCCACACTGATAAAGTGGTGGGGACAGCATGCTGCTGCGCGTCCGTTGGTTATCGGTGAGGATGTGGAGCGCACCGTAAAATATCCCGATCTGCAGAATCCTAACACACATCAGCTTGGTGCCAAGATGAATCTGCACCGCCAGAATCCTTCTGTAAAAGGTACTGTGCTGTGGTATGCCAAGGCTGCAGTCGACAATGTCGGCAACTATGGCACTTCGCTTCGTGAGATTTATTGGAAGCATCCAGCCCTGCAGCCTGAGATGAACTTTATCAGCAGCAAGGCTCCTAAGAAGGTGAAGAAGTTGACGCCAATCTGGACAGAGGATGGTTATATACTCTTCTGGACTCCTTCTGATGGCAAACATTGGGATTCTAAGTCGGAGAAGTATGTCATCTATCGCTTTGCTGCCAAGGAGAAAGTGAATATCAACGATCCATCGAAGATTGTTGCTATTACCGACCAGTTCTTCTATAAACTGCCATACGAGCGTGGTACCGAGAAGTACACCTACGTTGTGACAGCACTGAATCGCATACAGAACGAGAGCAAACCCGCTAAGAAGTCGGTGAAATTATAATTAAGGCCTACGGATTTTACGGATTAAACGGATTAATTAATTCGATAATTCGTAGAGTCCGCAGGGATGAATGGAGAAAATACGTAAAATCCGTATAATCCGTAGGAGATAAAAAAATGAAAGGAATTCTAGGATTTATCGTTGTAATGGTAATGCTCTCTGCTTGTGGAGGCAGGAGCATGTCTGCCGAACAGATGCAACAGAAACTTGACAGTATCAAGAAGATAGAGGTAGCAGAGCGATTGGCAGCTGAAGGCATAAACCTTCAGAATTCCGACAATCCGCTGAAGCAGTTCTACGACAGCTTGGCACTGTTGCCCCTGCCTATCACCTATAGTGATGAGTTTGTGAGGTTTCTGCCCAACTTCAAGCCTGTGCCGCAGGATATTGCAAAGGCACTAGACCTTGAAGGAAATGGCAAGCAGAAGGCTATTTCGCTATCCGAATCGCTTGGCGCAAAACTAATGTTGTTGGCTGCCGACGAGGACGAAGAAGCAACCAAGTATTCTATTTGGCTGTACTCGATGGATGATGACTGTATGCCTGTAGATAAGTTGTGCCTATATGCCATTGAAGACGAAGAAGATGATTTCGACTTCGACGAGGAGGAGATACTACAGTACTTCACCATCACCAGTGATTACGAGATTCATCTGATGGATTACTCTAAGGAAAAACACAAAACACGTACAGAGGAAGTCTACACGCTTGATGCGTCGCGAAACTTCCTGCTGCAAAAGAGTGAAGAACTAGATAATTAATCCTCGAATAACTTTTTAAAGAAATCGTCGAGGTCCTCATTCAGACCCTGCATCAGGTCGGGGTCGATGATTACTGTCTCGTCGTCAACCAGATATAGTTCTGCTACCGACTCCTTGTCGTCATTCTCCAGAACAAATGAGAATGGTTTGAGTATCGACATGTTTTCTACCGTGTTTCTCATCTTGTCGAGGCACTTGCGGAAAACAGAAGGAATCTGCTGGAAGAAATCGTCGTCCGTATTGTCTATCCAGTCCTCGATGATACAACGGTTAAGTTCCTCATCGTTATCGTCGAAAGCCATAAGTTCACCCGTTTCCTGTGTTACACGGAAGTGGATATCGGTCATAACGTTAGCTTCCTCTGATGGAGGAAATTTGTCGGCTATCTTGCGGATAGCACGTTCGATTTGCTGGATAGTCAGTTCGGTCGTTTTCATTTTTTTATTTCTAATTTTGGGACAAAAGTATAAAAAATCTTTTGTAATTGCAAACGATTACGATTATTTTTTCTAAAAAACCCGCAAATCGCTTGTTTTATTCGGCAGATTGTCGTACCTTTGCATTATGTAAAGTCTACATAGCAAATCGATGAGTAATAAGATATCACACTTGGGAACAATTAAAAGCATTGCGGATGGCTGCATCAAGGTGCAGATAGTCCAGACATCGGCTTGTGCTGCCTGTAAGGTAGCTGCTCACTGTAATGCTTCTGAGAGTAAGGTGAAGATTGTTGACGTGCTCTGTAGCAATACGACAGATTATACCATCGGTCAGCAAGTAACAGTGTGGGCATCGAAGGATGTGGCCAATCGTGCATTGTTGTTGGGCTTTGGAGTACCTTTCTTATTATTAGTAAGTGTGCTTATGATCTCGCTCAAGGTGGTTGGTGATGAGGGCATTTCTGCCTTAGTCGCACTTGGCTCGCTTGTGCCTTACTATCTGGCATTATGGTTGATGAAGGATAGAATTCAGAAGACGATATCCTTTAATCTTGAAGTTTAATAAAAAAGTAGTAACTAAAACAAATAGAAGTATTTATGGATTTTATCTTGATTGCAGTAATTGTACTTGGGGCTATCGGACTGATAGCTGCTATCGTGCTTTTTGCCGCCTCCAAGAAGTTTGCTGTCTATGAGGATCCACGCATCGCACAGGTGGGCGAACTGCTGCCTGGTGCCAATTGTGGAGGATGCGGATTCCCAGGATGTAGCGGTATGGCCGACGCTCTCGTGAAGGGTGCCGATGCTGGAAGTCTTGACGGACTGATGTGTCCTGTTGGCGGAGCCGAGACGATGAGTCAGGTAGCCGACTTGCTTGGACTTACCATCGCAAATCGCGAGCCTATGGTAGCAGTTGTGCGATGTAACGGAACCTGCGAGCATCGTGCCAAGATAGCCGAGTATGCCGGTCTGCGCACCTGTGCAGCCATGCATGCCTGCGGTGCTGGCGAGACAGCTTGCGGATATGGTTGTCTGGGATGTGGCGATTGCGAGGCAGCATGTCAGTTTGATGCTATCCACGTTAATCCTGATACAGGAATACCTGAGGTAGATGACGACAAGTGTACATCGTGCGGTGCCTGCGTAAAGGCATGTCCTCGTAACATTATCGAACTTCGCAAGAAGGGCCCGAAGAATCGCCGAGTATTTGTAAGTTGTGTAAACAAGGACAAGGGGCCTGCAGCCATGAAGGCCTGTGCAGTTAGTTGTATCGGTTGCGGCAAGTGCGAGAAGGAGTGTAACTTCGGTGCCATCACCGTCGAGAACAATCTGGCTTACATCGATCATGAGAAGTGTCGTCTGTGTCGTAAGTGCGTCAGCGTTTGTCCTAAGCATGCCATCGCGGATGTGAACTTCCCAACGCCAGCACCTGCGCCAAAGCCAAAAGAACCTAAAAAAGAAGAGGAGGCAACAGCATGAATATCAGAACATTTAGCATAGGTGGTATTCACCCCGCAGAAAATAAGCTTACCCACGAAGTGGCTACCAAGGTGGCAGCCCTGCCCAAGCAGGCTATCTTCCCGTTGAGCCAGCACATTGGTGCACCGGCTAAGCCTGTGGTTAAGAAGGGCGACAAGGTGAAAGTGGGAACAATGATAGCCGAGGCTGGTGGATTTGTTTCAGCTCCGATTTTCTCGTCGGTAAGCGGAACAGTATTCAAGATTGATACAGCCATCGACGCCACTGGATATCGCAAGCCTGTAATTATTATTAATGTTGAAGGCGACGAGTGGGAAGAGAGCATCGACCGCAATGATAAGCTGGAGTTGGCCGAGGCTCATCCCGAACTTACACCCGAGGAGATTGTTAATCGCATAAAAAATGCCGGTGTAGTAGGTATGGGTGGCGCTTGCTTCCCCACATTCATCAAACTTACTCCACCGCCAACGGCTAAGGCCGAGTGTGTGATTATCAATGCCGTAGAGTGCGAACCATATATCACAGCCGACTATCGACTGATGATGGAGCATGCCGACGAGATACTGGTTGGTTTGCAACTACTGATGATGGGTGCAAAGGTTACCAAGGGTTATATCGGTATCGAGACCAACAAGCCCAAGGCCATCGAGCTGCTGTCGGATAAGTGTGCTAAGAAGTTCAACGGCACTAATTATCAGGTTGAGGTGGTTCCACTTAAGCAGCGCTACCCACAGGGTGGTGAGAAACAGTTGGTTGATGCTGTGATACAGCGTCAGGTGCCAGCTCCACCAGCCATCCCTGTAAATGTGGGTGCAATCGTGCAGAATGTAGGTACAGCCTTCGCTGTTTACCAGGCTGTGATGAAGAATAAACCTCTGTTTGAGAGATATACCACGGTGACAGGTAAGAAGCTGGCAAATCCCGGCAACTTCCTTGTTCGTATGGGTACACCTATGCAGGAGTTGATTGATGCTTGTGGCGGTATGCCCGAGGGCGACAACAAACTGCTGGCTGGTGGACCTATGATGGGTAAGGCACTTACTTCTACTGAGGTGCCCATCTGCAAGGGAACCAACTCGGTTACCATCCTCAGCGACGACGAAGCACGCCGCAAGGAGCCACAGCCATGTATCCGTTGTGCCAAGTGCGTAGGTGTATGTCCGATGGGACTTGAGCCATATCTGCTGGCCAAACTCTCGGAGGTTAAGAACTGGGAGCGTGCCGAGAGCGAGGATATTGTCAGCTGTATCGAGTGTGGCTCGTGTCATTACACCTGTCCAGCACATCGTCCGCTGCTCGACAATATCCGTCAGGGAAAAGCCACAGTAATGGGCATCATCCGCGCCCGCTCCGCCAAGTAATATAATGTTTAATCTTTAATGTTTAACGTTTAATGTCTAAGTTAATAGTTTCATTATCGCCACACGCCCATAGCCGCGATTCGATAGAACGCAACATGTATGGTGTCATCATTGCCTTGATGCCTGCACTGGCTGCTTCGTTCTATTTCTTCGGTTTGGGTGCGGTTGTCGTAACCACAACCAGTGTGGCAGCCTGCTGTTTCTTTGAGTGGGCTATCTGCAAATATATCCTGAAGAAGAAGGAGAACACGCTGCTCGACGGATCGGCTGTGATTACCGGTCTGCTGCTGGCGTTCAACGTGCCCTCAAACCTGCCCATCTGGATTATCCTGATTGGTGCGCTGTTTGCCATTGGTGTGGCTAAGCTCACGTTTGGCGGTTTGGGCAATAACATCTTCAATCCCGCACTGGTGGGCCGTGCAGCCTTGCTGGTAGCATTTCCTGCCCAGATGACCACATGGCCAAAAATCGGTCAGTGGGATACCTATCTCGATGCCGAGACTGGTGCCACACCGCTGTCAATTATCAATTCGGCCATCCGCAGTGGCGACGCTTCGATACTCGACCAGCTGCCTTCATCGTTCGATCTTCTGCTTGGTTCAAGTTCGGGTGGTGCCGGTGCCATGGGTGAGATTTGTGCCTTGGCTCTTCTGATGGGTTTGGCGTTTATGCTTTACAACCGCATTATTACCTGGCACATCCCTGTGTCTATTCTCGGCACAGCGTTTGTGTTGTCAGGTCTGCTGCATCTGGCTGCTCCTATTTATCCCGATCCCGTAAGCGTGCTGCTTACCGGTGGTATGATGCTTGGTGCCATCTTTATGGCCACCGACTATGTCACATCGCCTATGACACCTAAGGGACAGATTATCTATGGTGTGGCCATTGGATTCCTTACAGTGGTTATCCGTAACTGGGGTGCTTATCCAGAGGGAATGTCGTTCGCTATTCTTATTATGAATGCGTTCACTCCTCTGATTAACAATTATGTAAAACCAAAACGATTCGGGGAGGCTTCGAAGAGTTAAGAATTTAGAATTAAGAATTATGAAGAAACTCGAATCTACATTACTTAATATGGTGCTGGTACTCACATCGGTAGCAGTCATCATGGGCGGCATCCTTGCTCTCGTAAATCATCTTACCGAGGGACCGATAGCCGAGCAGAAAGCTACAGCACTGGCCGATGGTATCAAGACTGTGATGTGTGTTAGCGACCTGACAGTGGCCGCTACCGACACTGTGAAGCAGACCGATGCCAAGGGCAAGGAGCTTACTTATATTATATACAATGTTTGCGACGCCAAAGGCGACGACCTGGGGGCTGCTGTCGAGTCGACCACCGGTGGATTTGGTGGCGACCTGAAGGTACTGGTAGGTTTCGATACCGAGGGCAGCATACTTGGTTACACTCTGCTTGAGCACGCCGAGACACCAGGACTTGGTGCCAAGGCCGACAGCTGGTTCCAGAAGGGTCAGAAGGGCGACATCATCGGCAAGACACCAGCCGAGCCTCTCACTGTATCTAAGGACGGCGGCCAGATTGATGCCATCACCGCATCTACCATTACCAGCCGTGCTTTCCTGTTGGCTGTCAACAATGCTTATAATGCTTACGTGGGCGATCCAAATGCCGATGCAAAGACGGGTGCCTCAAAGCAAGTAAAAAACTAAGATTTTAGAGAGATATGAGTTATATAAGTATTATCAAGAATGGCATCGTAAAAGAGAACCCTACGTTCGTACTGATGCTGGGTATGTGTCCTACGCTGGCCACTACCACCTCGGCCATGAATGGCATGTCGATGGGACTTGCCACTATGGCGGTACTTATCTGCACCAATTTCGTTATTTCGTGCTTGAAATCAGTCACTCCCGATAAGGTTCGCATACCAGTGTTCATCGTTGTGATTGCAGCTTTTGTTACCATTCTTCAGATGGTCATCAAGGCCTATCTGCCCGATGTCGACAAGTCGCTGGGATTGTTTATTCCGCTGATTGTGGTCAACTGCGTTATCCTGGGTCGTGCCGAGGCATTTGCTGCCAAGAACTCGCCAGTAGCTTCGCTGTTTGACGGTATCGGTATCGGACTTGGATTCACACTCGGACTGACTCTTCTCGGTATGTGTCGCGAGTTGCTCGGTGCCGGTTCTATCTTCGGACTTACACTTGTGCCCGAGACTTACAACATTCTGCTCTTCGTTTTGCCTCCGGGTGCATTTATCACCCTCGGCTTCCTCATCGCGATTGTTAACAAACTGCGCAATGCATAATGTTTAATGTTTAATCTTTAATGTTTAATCATTTATGGAATATATACTGATTTTCATTAGCGCCATTTTTGTCAACAACATTGTGTTGTCGCAGTTCCTCGGCATCTGTCCTTTCCTTGGCGTATCTAAGAAGATTGACACATCGCTGGGTATGTCGGCAGCTGTAGCATTCGTGCTCACGCTGGCCACCATCGTTACCTGGCTGGTTCAGAAATATGTGCTCGATGCGTTCGGCCTGCAGTATCTGCAGACGATAGCTTTCATTCTGGTGATTGCTTCGCTGGTGCAGCTGGTCGAGATTGTACTCAAGAAGGTGTCGCCCGCTCTCTATCAAGCACTGGGCATCTTCCTGCCGCTCATCACCACCAACTGTGCTGTGCTGGGTGTAGCCATTCTGGTCATCCAGAAGGACTTTAACTTGCTGCAGTCTGTGGTCTATGCATTCTCTACCGCCATCGGTTTCGGACTGGCACTCACTGTGTTTGCCGGTATGCGCGAGCAGCTGGAACTCACCAAGATACCAAAGGGCATGCAGGGTATGGCCATCGTCATGTTGTCGGCCGGTCTGCTCAGTCTGGCGTTTATGGGATTCTCGGGTGTCGACGGAGGACTTAAGATTCTCTTCGGCATCGACTAAAATACTACTGATTACTAAAAAGAGTCCGAACTATTTTGTAGTTCGGGCTTTTTTGTTTAACTTTGCCACCGAAAATAATTGTTTTGTAAGAAATGAAGATTGGAGATAAAGTAAGATTCCTGAGCGAAGTAGGCGGCGGAAAGGTTGCCGGATTTCAGGGCAAGAACATAGTATTGGTGGAAGACGAGGATGGATTCCAGATGCCGATGATGATTAACGAGGTGGTAGTGGTGAGCGACGACGAGAGCTACGAGACCACCCGTATGGTTGAATCTAAAGCTAAGGCTCAGCAGGCTGCCGACAATGACGAGGAGCCCGAGATAGAGCCTGCCGACCGTCCCATCACATTCAAACCCAAACCCGAGGAGCGCAAGGGTGGCGACAAACTGAGTGCCTACCTGGCATTTGTGCCGATGGACATCAAGGAGTTGTCACAGAGCCGTTTCGAGACATACATTGTTAACGACTCAAACTACTATCTGCGCTATGTATATATGACTGCCGAGGGCAGCGCCTGGAAACTGAGAGCCGAGGGCGAGATTGAACCAAACTGCAAGGAGTTTGTCGAGGAGTTCGGTCGCGAAGAACTAAACGACTTCGAGCACTGCTGCCTGCAGATTATCGCCTATAAGCGTGAAAAACATTATCTGCTCAAGACACCCGTCAACGCCCAGGTGCGTGTAGATACCGTTAAGTTCTACAAGCTGCACGCCTTCCGCGAGAACGACTTCTTCGAGCAGCCCGCACTAATCTACACTCTGATAGAAAACGACGTACAAAAAGTAAAGCTATGAAATACGGATTTGTAAACGTGGCAGCTGCAGTGCCCACGGTCAAGGTGGCCGATGTGGAATACAACGTGCAGCAAGTTGAGAGTCTGATTGCCCAGGCCGAGGATTGTGGGGTAGAGATTGTGGTATTCCCCGAACTCTGCATCACTGGTTATTCGTGTCAGGATCTATTCAAGGAGCAGTTGCTTCTGGATCATGCCGAGGAGGGCGTAGTAAAACTGCTTGACTTCACCCGCAAACTCAATATCATTACGATAGTGGGTCTGCCTGTAGTGGTCAACGGTCTGCTGTTCAACTGTGCCGCAGTCATCCAGAGTGGCACACTGCTTGGCATCATTCCTAAGGTGTACCTGCCCAACTACTGTGAGTTCTACGAGAAGCGCTGGTTTGCTTCGTCGCAGGATCTTAATCCTACCGAGATTTACTTTGCCGGCAGTCCGGTGCTCGTTTCGGCCGAGCCACAGGTGTTCGCAACCCGCGACGGTGTGAAGTTCGGTGTAGAGATTTGCGAGGACGTATGGGCGCCCACACCACCAAGCAACAATCTGGCTCTGGCTGGTGCCGACATCATTTTTAATCTTTCGGCCAGCGACGAACTCATTCGCAAGCATGCATACCTCAAGTCGCTGCTGGCTCAGCAGAGTGCCCGCATGATAAGTGGCTACGTGTATGCCAGCTGCGGATTTGGCGAGTCGACTCAGGATGTAGTCTATGGTGGCAATGCCATCATCTTCGAGAATGGCCGACTGCTCGAAGAGGGCGACCGATTCTCGCTGCAGCCACAACTCAAGACGTGTCAGATAGACATCGAGGCTCTGCACGTAGAGCGCCGCACCAACACCACGTTTATCAATGCCCAGCGTGGTGCCAGCGCACGCGTGATTACTTGTAAACAGACATCATCCCGTGATTTCAAACTGTTTCGTAAGGTCAACCCATATCCATTCATTCCCACGACCGACGACATGCAGGCGTCGTGCGAGGAGATACTTAACATCCAGGTGATGGGACTGGTTAAGCGCCTGTGCCACATCCACGGTCAGAAGGCTGTGATTGGTATTAGTGGCGGACTCGACTCTACATTGGCCCTGCTAGTTACCGTCAAGGCTTTCGACAAGCTCGGACTCGACCGCAAGGGTATCGTAGGTATCACCATGCCAGGCTTCGGCACCACCGACCGCACATATAACAATGCTATCAAACTGATGAAGACACTTGGTGTCACCATCCGCGAGATTAGTATTACTGCTGCTGTAACCCAGCACTTCAGCGATATCAATCACGATGCTGCCGTTCACGACATCACCTACGAGAACTCGCAGGCACGCGAGCGCACACAGATACTGATGGATGTGGCCAACCAGGAGAATGCCATCGTGGTGGGCACAGGCGACCTGTCGGAGCTTGCACTGGGTTGGGCCACTTACAATGGCGACCACATGTCGATGTATGGTGTTAATGCAGGAGTGCCCAAGACGCTGATTCGCTATCTGGTAAGCTACGTGGCCGGCGAGATGGCTACCGAGACACTTCTCGATATCGTCGACACACCGATTTCGCCCGAGCTGATACCTGCCGACGAGAAGGGAAATATCAAGCAGAAGACCGAGGACCTGGTAGGTCCTTACGAACTGCATGATTTCTTTATATATTACTTCCTACGCTATGGTTTCAGTCCGCGCAAGATATTCCTGCTGGCCAAGCGTGCATTCTGCACTGCTACCGACGACAAACCAGCACTCTACGATGAAGAGACCGTGAAGAAGTGGCTCACCACGTTCTGCCGCCGATTCTTCAATCAGCAGTTCAAACGCTCATGTCTGCCCGACGGGCCTAAGGTGGGTAGTGTCAGTCTGTCGCCCCGCGGCGACTGGCGAATGCCTAGTGATGCTTCGTCAGCACTTTGGTTGAAGGAGTGCGAAGCCCTGTAAATATGAAAAGGTGATATAGCAATAAAAAAAAATAGACTAGCAAAACGCTAGTCTATCTTCGTTTAGTGTGATATGTATCGTGTCGCCCGGCTGTTTGTCGCCGTTCACGATTATGTCGCTTATTCCGTCTTCCAGATAGTTCTGTATGGCTCGCTTCAGCGGACGGGCGCCAAACTGCATATCGTAACCCTTGGTGGCCACAAACTCCTTGGCTTCGTCGCTCAGGTCGATGTGATAACCTATCTGTTCTATGCGCTGGTACAGTCCCTTCAGCTCTACGTCGATGATACGCTTGATTGCATCCAGATCCAGCTGGTCGAATGTGATTATCTCGTCAAGACGATTCAGGAACTCGGGCGAGAACTGCTTTGAGAGTGCCTTCTGTACTATGTCGCGTGCGTACTGCTTATCCTTGTCGCTCTTCATCAGTCCGGTGCTGGCCGATGCGCCGAAACCTACACCGCGACCGAAGTCCTTGAGCTGCCGTGTACCGGCGTTTGATGTCATGATTATCACCGTGTTGCGGAAGTCCACCAGTCGGCCGTTGCCATCAGTCATGCGTCCCTCGTCGAGCACCTGTAGCAGCAGGTTGAACACGTTGGCGTGAGCCTTCTCTATCTCGTCCAATAAAACGATCGAGTAGGGGTGACGGCGCACACGCTCGGTGAGCTGACCGCCCTCGCCGTAGCCCACATATCCCGGAGGCGCACCTATCAGTCGCGATGTGTTGAAACTCTCGGTATACTCGCTCATGTCGATACGTATCAGCGCATCGCTGCTGCCGAACATAAACTCGGCCAGCTTCTTGGCCAGATATGTCTTACCCACGCCAGTAGGACCAAGGAACATAAACACGCCTATGGGGTGGTTGGGCTCTTTCAGTCCTACACGGTTACGCTGGATGGCCTTTACCATCTTGTCGATGGCAGCATCCTGAGCTATCACGTTGTTCTTCAGTTCTGCGGCCATGCCCTTCAGTCGGATACCCTCTTGTTCAGCCATACGCTGGGCGGGCACACCGGTCATCATCGATACCACCTCGGCCACTTGGTCGGCGTCTACAGTAAGCTGTTCGCCGCTCTCGCCGTTAGCCCAGCGCTCGTTCAGCTCCTTCAGCTCCTTGTCGAGCACCACCTGACGGTCGCGATAGCCGGCAGCCAGTTCGTAGTTCTGATTCTTCACCGCCTGCGACTTCTTCTCCTTCACCTCTTCCAGTTCCTTCTCCTTCTCGATTATCTCGGGTGGCATCTGTGCATTGCCCAGATGTACCTTCGAGCCAGTCTCGTCAAGAGCGTCGATGGCCTTGTCGGGCATGAATCGGTCGGTAACGTAGCGGTCTGTCAATTTGACACAAGCCTCCAGAGCCTCGTCGGTGTACTTCACGTGGTGATGCTGCTCGTAGCGGCCCTTTATGTTGTGCAGTATCTGCAGTGTCTCCTCGGCAGTGGTAGGCTCTACCTGTACCTTCTGGAATCGGCGCTCCAGAGCACCGTCCTTCTCTATGCTCTCGCGATACTCATCCAGTGTGGTTGCACCTATGCACTGTATGGTGCCGCGGGCCAGTGCTGGCTTCATTATGTTGGCAGCATCCATACTGCCGGGGGTAGAACCCGCACCGATGATGGTGTGTATCTCATCGATGAATACAATAACATCGGGGTTGGCCTCTAGCTCCTTCATCAGTGCCTTGAGTCGCTCCTCAAACTGTCCGCGATACTTGGTGCCGGCCACCACGCCCGTCATGTCGAGCGTGTAAATACGCTTGCCAAACAGCATCGGACTGGTGTGACGCTTCTCTATCAGCTGTGCCAGTCCTTCTACTATAGCACTCTTGCCCACACCAGGCTCACCGATAAGTATCGGGTTGTTCTTCTTGCGGCGGCCCAGTATCTCGATTATGCGCTGTATCTCGCGCTCGCGGCCCACGCATGGGTCAAGCTTACCCTCGGCAGCAGCCTTTGTAAGGTCGGTGCCGAAGCTGTCCAGTACGGGTGTCTTCGAGTTTGGTTTCTTCTGTGCGGTAGTGGTGCCCTGCTGATTGTTGCTGGCGCCCTTGCCACCTCCGGTCTGCTCGTATTCCTCCTCTTCCTCGTCGGGCAGACCTATGCCGTTGCTCACGTTGGTGTTCTTCGGAGCAAACAGTCGGTTCAGTGTGTCGTCGTATGTCATGTTGTTAAGTTCTAATACTTGACGGGCACCGTTCTTGGCCATATCGTGCAGTATGGCCAGTAGTAGGTGCTGTTCGTCTATACTTGTAGCTCTCTGTATTCTTGCCTCGAGCACAGCCAGGCGCAGCACGTTGTTGGCTTGCTCGTTCAGTGTCAGGTCAGTTGCATGTACCGGTGTGGTTATCTCGTCCTGTCTTACACGTGACTCAAGTTCTACCTTTACGGCACTCAGGTTTACGTTAAGCTGGCGAAACAGGTCGATCACCGGTCCGTCGTTGGTTCGCAGCAGCCCCAGCAACAAGTGCTCGGGACCAACCGAACGGCTGGCCAGACGGGCTGCTTCCTCACGCGAGTAGGCAAGTATCTCTGATAGTCTTGGCGAAAATTGCGTCGTCATCTATTTTACTTTTTCTATTGTTAATTCTATACCTATTTTATATATCTGTTGCAAAGATACAACAATTCTTGCAAACATCGTGCCATAAAAACGAAATTTTTTCCACTAAAATAGCTTAAAAGGTTTGGTGGGTTGCGAATAATTTACTACCTTTGCACGGTTAAAAACGCGTCAGAGAGCTTAAAAATGGCCTTAAACGCGAAAAGTGATAAAAATCGAAGAGTTAAAAAATTGAAGAATTGAAATAAATAAAAGATGGATCAAACATTCGACAACGACAGAATTATTAAGATCAACATCGAGGAAGAGATGAAATCGAGCTACATCGATTACTCTATGTCAGTAATCGTGGCCCGTGCTCTGCCCGATGTTCGAGATGGCTTCAAGCCGGTTCATCGCCGTATTCTCTACGGTATGATGAACATCAACAATGTGTCTACTCAGCCTTACAAGAAGTGCGCCCGCGTAGTAGGTGAGGTGCTTGGTAAGTACCACCCACACGGCGACTCTTCAGTATACGGAGCCCTGGTACGTATGGCTCAGGACTGGAACATGCGTTACACACTGGTTGACGGTCAGGGTAACTTCGGTTCGGTAGATGGCGACTCGCCAGCTGCCATGCGTTACACTGAGTGCCGCCTCTCAAAGATGGGTGAGCACATCATGGACGACCTCGATAAGGAAACCGTTGACATGGCACCTAACTTCGACGACTCGCTCGAGGAGCCAACCGTAATGCCTACCAAGATTCCTAACCTGCTGGTCAACGGTGGTAACGGTATCGCCGTAGGTATGGCTACCAATATGCCTACCCACAACCTGGGCGAGGTTATCGATGGCTGCTGCGCATATATCGACAATCCTGATATCGACACCGACGGACTGATGCAGTACATCCCAGGTCCCGACTTCCCAACAGGCGCATACATCTATGGTCTGCAGGGTGTGAAGGATGCCTACGAGACTGGTCGCGGACGTATCGTGATGCGTGCCAAGGCCGAGATCGAAAGCGGCGAGACTCACGACAAGATAGTTGTAACAGAAATTCCTTACGGTGTAAACAAGGCCGACCTGGTGGCTTACATAGCCGATCTGGCCAACCAGCACAAGATTGAGGGTGTGGCTAATGTGAACGATGAGTCAGGCCGCCAGGGTATGCGTATCGTTGTTGACTGCAAGCGCGACTGCAACGCTAACGTGCTGCTCAACAAGCTGTTTAAGATGACAGCCCTACAGAGCTCATTCTCAGTGAATAACATCGCTCTGGTCAAGGGTCGTCCACGCCTGCTCACACTCAAGGAGTGCGTAAAGTACTTCGTAGAGCATCGTCACGATGTGACTATCCGTCGCACCAAGTACGATTTGCGCAAGGCTCAGGAGCGTGCACACATCCTCGAGGGCTTGATCATTGCCGTAAACAATATCGACGAGGTTGTACATATTATTCGTAATAGTAAGACCCCAACCGACGCTCAGCGTAACTTGGAGCAGCGCTTCGATTTGGACGAGTTGCAGAGTAAGGCTATCGTCGACATGCGTTTGGCACAGCTCACCGGTCTGCGTGTAGACCAGCTGCACCAGGAGTTCGACGACTTGCAGAAGCTCATCGCCGAGTTGCAGGAGATTCTCGACAACCCAGAGCGCTGTAAGGAGGTAATGAAGCAGGATCTGCTGGAGGTTAAGGAGAAGTATGGCGACGAGCGCCGCACCGAGATTATCCCATTCGACCACGAGTTCAATGCCGAGGACTTCTACCCAGACGATCCCGTAGTCATCACCATCTCGCACATGGGTTACATCAAGCGCACACCGCTGTCAGAGTTCCACGAGCAGAGCCGTGGCGGCATGGGCTCAAAGGCTGCACGCCACCGCGACAACGACTTCACAGAGTACATCTATCCTGCCACCATGCACAACACTCTGCTGTTCTTCACCCAGAAGGGCCGCTGCTACTGGCAGAAGTGTTACGAGATACCTGAGGGCGACAAGAACTCTAAGGGCCGCGCCATCCAGAACATGCTGAACATCGATCCTGATGACTCTATCAATGCAGTTCTGCGTATCAAGAACTTCAACGACGAGGAGTTCCTCAACTCTCACTTCGTGGTATTCGCCACCAAGCAGGGTATCATCAAGAAGACCTGTCTGGCTGCATATAAGAATGTACGCGCAGCCGGTGTGATAGCAATCAACATCAACGAGGGCGACGAGGTAGTAGGCGTTCGACTGACAAACGGTCACAACGAGCTGCTGCTGGCCAACCGCAACGGTCGTGCCGTTCGTTTCGACGAGAATGCCGTGCGCACCATGGGTCGTGTGTCTACCGGTGTTATCGGTATGCGACTCGACGGTGGCGACGACGAGGTAGTAGGCCTGGTATGCGTAAACGATCCTCAGACCGAGACTATCATGGTAGTCAGCGAGAACGGCTATGGCAAGCGCTCTGAGGTTGAGGACTATCGTAAGACCGCCCGCGGTGCCAAGGGTGTTAAGACACTCGCCATCACCGAGAAGACCGGCCGACTGGTAGCTATCAAGGTAGTGACCGACGAGAACGATCTGATGATTATCAACAAGAGCGGTGTTCTGATCCGTCTGAAGGTGGCCGACGTACGTGTGATGGGCCGTGCCACACAGGGTGTTCGCCTCATCAATCTGGCTAAGAAGAACGACGTGATCGCCAGCGTATGCAAGGTGATGCACTCTCAGGCCGAGGACGAGGACATCGAGGAAGCCGAGATAGCCGACGAGGCAACAGCCGAGGGCGCTACCAAGACTAAGGATTAAACCATCGGACACCTGATACGTCAAACGAGAAAATGACAATCAAATAATAATTAATGGTATAACCAATTTTTTAAAGCGTATGAAAAAGTTATTCATGATGGCAGTAATGATGGTAGCCAGTGCTACCGCATTTGCCGGTGACAGTGACGCCCTGAAGGCAATCCTCAAGGCAAAGACCTATGCAGAAGCTGAAGCACTCGTTAAGAGCAGCGTAGGCTCTCTGGCTAACGATGCCGAGAAGGCTAAGGCGTATAACAAGCTGGTCGACCTGGCTATGGCCCAGTTTGATGCTCAGAGCACCATTCAGACCGAGAACCAGTTGGCTAAGCAGATGGGTAAGGAAGAGAAGCCCGTTGACCAGAAGCTGATGAACGAGATGGCATTCAATGCTATCACAGCAGCTATGGAGTGCGACAAGTACGACCAGAAGCCCAACGAGAAGGGAAAGGTAGCTCCTAAGTTCGATAAGAAGAATGCTCAGCGCCTGTGGTTTGCTCCACGCAACACCCTGGTTAACGCTGGTCAGGACGCTCTTACAGCTAAGGACAACGCCACAGCACGCAAGTACTGGACTCTGTTTGTTGAGAGCGATGCAGCTGCTATGTTCAAGGATCAGAACCGCGACCAGCAGAAGACATTCTTCGGTCAGGTAGCACGTTTCGCCGCTATCTTTGCTTATCAGGACAAGGACATGGCTAAGGCCCTGGAGCTGGCTGATATCGCAATGAAGGACGAACAGGAGTACGAGCAGGCTCTGAACCTGAAGCTCGAGATCCTGGGCGACGGTCTGAAGACTAAGGACGACTCAGTTAAGTATGTTAGCAACCTGAAGGACATCTACGCCGTTCACAAGGTTAACGGTGTGATGGAGAAGCTGTACAACGTACTGCTGGGTCTGGGTCAGACTGCCGAGGCCGACAAGATTCTTGACGATGCTCTGGCTGCCGATCCTAACAACTTCGTAGCTCTGGCCGACAAGGGTCTGTCATTGCTCACAGCCAACAAGGCCGACGAGGCAGTGAAGTACCTTAAGAAGGCTTTCGAGGTTAAGCCCGACAACGCAGTTATCGCTACCTATGCTGGTACCGCTTACAGCGTACAGGCTCAGAACGTAGAGGACGCTGCCAAGAAGAAGGCTCTCTACAAGGAGGCTATCGAGCTGTTCGACAAGGCTAAGGAACTGGATCCCGACATGCTGCAGGCAAAGTGGGGTTACAACCGCTACAACGCATACTACAACTACTACGGCGAGAATGCCCCTGAGACAAAGCAGGCTGAGCAGGAGTCGCACTAATTTAAGAATTAATCTACGATCAAGTATAAACCCAGAGTATCGCAGGCCCGTCAAGGCTTGCGATACTTCTTTTTATTGTGAATGTTCTATTCAACCGTTATATGTTAGTCATTAGCAGTCATTAGTCATTAGTCAATAAGGGATGCGGAATTGTGATGTTATAGTATAAAAGAATATATATAATATATTATATATATTCTTTTATTATAATTTGCCCATGTTTGAAGTGTAAATAGGCGTCTGGCCCCAACCCGAAGTATCGCAAGCAATTGCTGCTTGCGATATTTTTTTTTGCTATATATTTTGGTGAAACAAATAATTTGCAGTACCTTTGTATTCAAAATTTATAGAATACATGAAGAAAATCACGATATATACTATTACCGCTCTGCTGACGCTGCAATTGGAAGCATGCCGTATGGGGAAAGACGAAGTAGAGCAGAAAACACCTGAACAGATACGACTGGAACAGGCTACACACATCGACACCATTTCGCTCTGCATGCGGGTGAATCCTGATACCATCGAGGGCCGCTCGAAACTCGACTCGCTATCGGCCGACGCTTGGATGCTGATAGACGACAGCACTGGTATGGTGATTTCGGCCAAGAACGCCTACAGCCGACGATACATGGCATCAATCACAAAAATGATGACTGCACTGCTGGCACTGGACTACGGACATCTGAACGATACAATCGCGATTTGCGATGATGTCTATATTAATAAGGACTCGCGCGTAAAACTGGGACAGGCATATCTGGCAGGCGACCTGATACGCGAGATGATGATGATAAGCGACAACGATGCAGCCTATGCGCTGGCCAAGCATACGGCGGGCGACACGCTGACATTCTACAGCTTGATGAACTCGAAGGCGGTGTATCTGGGCATGGACTCTACACACTTTGACAACCCAAACGGAATGCCAAACGACAGCAACTACAGCAGCGCTCGCGACCTGATAGTGCTGGCACGATACTGCATGCGCGACAGTGCATTTGCCGAGATTGTGGGCACGGCCGAGGCACAGATACCGCTGACCGACGGACGCCATCTGGACTGCCGAAACAGCAACGCGCTGATACACACCTACGACGGCTGCATAGGCATAAAGACTGGCTTCACCCGACAGGCGGGCTACTGCCTGGCATCATCAGCCACCAGGGGCGGTCACACGCTTACGCTGGTGCTACTGGGCAGTCGCACGTTCCGGAGCCGATTCATCGAGTCGGCTGCACTGCTTGACTATGGCTTCCGGGTTATCGAAGCTTATACTCGAAATGTTGGTAATCCTTCATAGTGCGCCAGGCGCCACCCCATGTAAAACCATGCTTAATAAATAGCTTATAACACAGATCGCTGGTGGTGATTTTATACGGGAACGTGGCCTTGCGGTCGCAATACTTTACGGCAGTTGCAGGTTCTACTATGCGGCTGCCGTCTTTCTTGTTATAACGGATGTAGGGATTGTACAGAGTGTTGATGTCGATAGCCAGTCCGCGGGCGTGTTTCGACAGATTCCTTGACCCCGAAACATTTCGATAGTTGAAGCAACTGGTGTTGTTGTCGCGCATCTGGCGCTCGTCGTCGGCATCGTAGTTGTCGGGCAGACGCATGCGCTGGATAGGGTAGTGGGCTGCATACAGTTCGCGGAAGATGGCCAGCAGCTTGTCGGCAATCAGCTTATTGCAAATCATCTCGCCCACATGCACGCGACCTTCGAGATCGTAGTGAGAAATACGCAGGTAGCGCAAGTCGCTGCGACGGATGTATGGATTGTCGTGCCAGGTCTTACCTTGCATGGTTAGCCACACGCTATCGGGGATAGCTTGAGAAGTAAAGGTCTGGCCTTGTGCACCAGCGGTGCAACAAAGCCAGACTACCAGAATAGTTATTATTTGTTTCATTATAATTTACTACATAAATGCCACAGTGAGACCAGCCATTACAATGCTGACCATCGACATGAGCTTGATAAGGATATTGAGCGATGGGCCACTGGTATCCTTGAACGGATCGCCCACGGTGTCGCCCACGATGCATGCCTTATGTGCAAACGAACCCTTGCCACCAAAGGCGCCTTCCTCGATATTCTTCTTAGCGTTATCCCAGGCTCCACCAGCATTGGCCATAAACACAGCCAGAGTAAAGCCACCGGCCAGTCCGCCAACCAGCAGACCTAGCACGCCAGCCACGCCGAGCACGCAGCCAACGATAATAGGAATAATGATGGCCAGCACCGATGGGATAATCATCTCGTGCTGAGCGGCGCGTGTAGAGATCTCTACGCAGCGACCGTAGTCAGGTGTACCTGTGCCCTCGAGGATACCGGCTATCTCGCGGAACTGGCGACGAACCTCCTGCACCATCTTTTCGGCAGCGCGGCCCACAGCCTCCATGGTCATACCGCAGAACAGGAATGCAGCCATGGCGCCGATAAAAGCACCAACCAGCACCTTGGGGTTCATCAGGTTTACCTGGAAGAAGTTCATAAAGTCGGGTATGTTAGCGTCGGCAGCTGAGATAACTTCGCCCTTCACGTTCTCCATCATCACTCCGGCACGAGTCATGGCTATCTTAATCTCCTCGATATACGAAGCCAACAGAGCCAGAGCAGTGAGAGCAGCCGAACCGATAGCGAAGCCCTTTCCAGTGGCAGCTGTGGTGTTGCCAAGTGCGTCGAGAGCATCGGTACGATGGCGAACCTCCTCGCCCAATTCGCTCATCTCGGCGTTACCACCAGCGTTGTCGGCAATAGGTCCGTAGGCGTCAGTAGCCAACGTAATTCCCAGCGTAGAGAGCATTCCTACGGCAGCGATACCAATGCCGTATAGTCCGTGAGCCAGACTCTCGCTGGACATAGAGAGATCAAAGCCGTTGGCAAAGCCGAAACTGAGGATGATGGCCACACCGATAGTGATAACTGGTATGCAGGTAGAAATCATACCTGTGCCAATACCTTTGATAATAACGGTAGCAGCACCCGTCTGTCCGGCTTCAGATATCTTCTGTGTAGGCTTGTAGCTGTGCGAAGTGTAATACTCGGTGGCTTGACCGATGATGACACCGGCAGCAAGACCAGAGATTACTGAGAACGATAGTCCTAACCAGTTTTCGATCTCCAGGAAATAAAGTATGCCGAAGGTGGCAGCTGCGATAAGTACGGCGCTGACGTTAGTTCCCAGCGAGAGTGAACGCAACAGGTCCTTCATCGTAGCGCCTTCTTTGGTGCGGACGAGGAATATACCAAACAGCGAAAGGAATACTCCCACAGCGGCAATCAACATTGGTGCAATGACGGCACGCAGCTGAACCTCAAGGCCTGCAACGCTAAAAGCAGCAGCACCAAGGGCTGCAGTGGAAAGCACCGAACCACAATACGACTCGTAGAGATCGGCACCCATACCGGCCACGTCGCCTACGTTGTCACCGACGTTATCGGCAATGGTAGCGGGATTGCGTGGGTCGTCCTCAGGAATGTCGGCTTCGACCTTACCTACGATGTCGGCACCCACATCGGCAGCCTTAGTATAAATGCCGCCACCAACACGGGCGAAAAGGGCCTGCGTAGATGCACCCATACCAAATGTAAGCATGGTGGTAGTGATGGTGATAAGCGAATCGTCAGTTAGCCCGTTAAGCGCAATGAACCAGATGGCAATGTCGAGCAGTCCAAGACCTACGACGGTAAGACCCATGACAGCACCCGAACGGAAAGCCACCTTCAAACCGCTGTCCAGACTCTGGCGTGCAGCATTAGCCGTGCGGGCAGAAGCATAAGTAGCAGTCTTCATACCGAAAAAACCAGCCAGACCCGAGAATAAACCGCCTGTCAGGAAGGCAAACGGTACCCACGGATTCTGCACATTCAGACCGTAAGCCATAAAGGCAAACAGGGCGCAAAGCACTACAAACACGATGCCTACTACCTTGTACTGTTGCCACAGATAAGCCATAGCACCACGGCGCACATACAGTGCAATCTCTTTCATGCGTGGCGTACCCTCATCAGCCTTCATCATCTGGGTGAAGAAATAGTACGCCATAGCTAGTGCCACAATCGATGCGACGGGCACTAGCCAGAATACTTGGGGAATCATCATAATAGGTTTTAGTTTTTATTGGATTGTTGATTAGGTAAATCTACCGCTTATTCGTCGGCGAAGTCGATGAGCTCTGAAGCCTCCTCGTCGTCATCGCCACCAAGGTCCATCATAGTAGAATAGTTGTCCTCGGTGATATCGTCGTCGTTGGGGCCGTCAACCTCCTCGTCTTCCTCATCGTGCGAGCTGTAGTTGTCCTCTACGATTACGTCTGAATCGTCGTCCTCGTCAAAGTCATCATCATCGTCGCCGCGAAGCTGCATGCGGAGCTTGATTTCCTCGGGCTTAAGCTTGGCAAAGATTGCCTCTACCCATCCGCCTTTGGCCACCTCGAGCACCTCGTAGCCATCTTCTACCTTCTTCTCGTACATGCCGCCCTTCTTGTGCAAACGGTCCTTAGGAAGGGTAGTGGTAGAGATATCGAAGCCGCTCTGGATAACGTCCTGAACCGACTGAGAGAGCGAATCCCAACCACCGCCGAAGTTGCGATCGATAACCTCGAGCAGCTGTGCGGCTGTGATATGACGGATGTTCTCGTAAGTAAGGTCGGTAACACGCGAGATGGGGCGCTTCTTGATACCCCATATAAACTTCATGCTATCATCAAACTTGATTGTAGCTACCTTGTAGCCACGACCCTCGTAGTTCTTACGTGTGGCTGCAGAGTCATCGCGAAGATCCTCGATGAAGAAAGCACTCTTAAAAATCTGAATGTAGTGCTTAACGTTTTCCTTCACTTCGGCATCCTTGCATGCGGCCTCCCACATGCGGATTACATCGTTCTCCTGGATGTCCCAAACACTACTCTTTGTAACACTCTTAATTGATAATGACGGATTACTTTCCGGTTGTTGTTGTTTTGTTCTTGCCATATTATTCTTCTAAATATGGTGCAAATTTAACCACTTTATTTTTTATTAGCAAGTTTTTGGGCATAATTTTTTGTAATTATCGTAATTTAACGTAACTTTGTGCCCGAATTATGGCACAACCATTGGCTGAAAGACTCAGACCTCGCACTTTAGACGAGTATATCGGACAAGAACACTTGGTGGGCGAGGGGGCTGTTCTGCGTAAGATGATCGACGCAGGACGCATACCGTCGTTCATACTCTGGGGCCCTCCAGGAGTGGGCAAAACCACACTGGCCCAGATCATCGCTCACCGTTTGGAGACTCCATTCTACACCCTGTCGGCAGTGACCAGCGGTGTGAAGGATGTACGCGATGTGATAGAGAAAGCGCAGAAGGGACGGTTCTTCAACGAGGCTTCACCTATTTTATTTATAGACGAGATACATCGTTTTTCGAAGTCGCAGCAGGATTCGCTGTTGGGTGCGGTCGAGAAGGGTATTGTTACGCTGATAGGTGCCACTACCGAGAATCCGTCGTTCGAGGTGATACGCCCGTTGCTGTCGCGATGCCAACTGTATGTACTCAAGTCGCTCGAGAAGGATGATCTGCTGAAGCTTATCGACCGAGCCATACATACCGACTCGATACTGAAGGAGCGCAACATAGTGCTACAGGAGACAGGAGCTATGCTTCGATACAGCGGAGGCGATGCGCGTAAGTTACTGAATATCTTGGAGTTGGTAATCGAGGCTGAATCATCGGATGAAGTCGTTATTACCGACGAGAAGGTTGTGAATCGTCTGCAGCAGAACCCGTTGGCATACGATAAGGACGGCGAGATGCACTACGACATCATCTCGGCATTTATCAAGAGTATTCGCGGTTCTGATCCTGATGCTGCGCTGTATTGGTTGGCCCGAATGATTGAGGGTGGCGAAGACCCGCAGTTTATTGCCCGCCGACTGGTGATAAGTGCCAGCGAAGATATCGGTCTGGCTAATCCTAACGCTCTGCTGCTGGCCAATGCCGCATTCGACGCAGTGATGAAGATAGGCTGGCCCGAGGGCAGAATCCCCTTGGCCGAAGCCACGGTTTATCTAGCCACATCGCCAAAGAGCAACAGTGCCTATCTTGGCGTAGACGCAGCACTCGACCTGGTGCGCCGTACCGGCAATCAGCCCGTGCCGCTGCCCATCCGCAACGCGCCTACACAACTGATGAAGGAACTGGGCTATCACGACGGCTACAAATACCCCCACGACTTTGCCGGCCATTTCACACCGCAGCAGTACATGCCCGATACACTGCAAAACGAGCGCCTGTGGCACGGACAGCATAACCCCACCGAGGAAAAGTTGTATCAGCGGATGGTGAACTACTGGGGTAAACGATACGAGGATTAATCATTATGGAGCAAAATCTGATAATAGCATTTATAGAACTATTGGGTACATTTGCCTTCGCCATATCTGGTATCAGGCATGCTGCCGCCAAGCACTTCGACTGGTTCGGTGGTTATGTGTGCGGTGTGGCTGTGGCCATCGGCGGCGGTACCATCCGCGACGTGATGCTGGGCACCACACCGTTCTGGATGACCAACCCGATATATCTGATATGTACAGCCGTGGCACTCATCACCGTAGTGCTGTTTGGCAAGTGGATGGAACCTCTTAAGAATGCCTGGTTTGTGTTCGACACGCTTGGATTGGCACTATTCACCATCGCCGGTATACAAAAGAGTCTGGCCTTCGGACAGCCATTCTGGGTGGCTATCATCATGGGCTGCATCACCGGTTCGGCCGGTGGAGTTATCCGCGACGTACTGCTTAACAACGAGCCGGTTATCTTCCACAAGGAGATATATGCCATGGCCTGTGTTGTAGGTGGTGTGGCATATTGGGGACTGGCAGAACTTGGGATGCCCGCAGAGATTAGTGCCGGTATCAGCTTTGCAGTGACATGCCTTATACGTTTCCTGGCTGTGCGCTATCACCTGTCGCTCCCGGTATTGAAAGAGAAATAAAACTTAGTAACATATATGGCAGAACAAACAAATAATAGACGAAGAAAGAGCAACCAACCGCTCGATCCTACGTACGGTCATCTGCAGCCGCAGGCTACCGAGATGGAGAAGGCAGTGCTTGGTGCGCTGATGATTGATAAGGACGCGTATGCTATAGTCTGCGAGATACTGCGCCCCGAGAGTTTCTACGAACCCCGCAACCAGATGGTTTATGCCGCCATACGCGACCTGAGTATGGAGGAAAAGCCTGTTGACATGCTTACCGTAACCGACCAGCTGGCCAAGAGCGGCAACCTGGAGCAGGTGGGTGGTCCGGGATATATCGCCGAGCTTAGTTCGGGTGTAGCTACGTCGGCCAATATTGAGTATCATGCAAACGTAATTGCACAGAAGTCGCTGGCACGTCAGCTGATTTCATTCTCGAGTATGATTCAGACCAAGGCTTTCGACGAGACAATCGATGTGGAAGACCTGATGCAGGAGGCCGAGGGGTCGCTGTTCGAACTGTCGCAGCACAACATGAAGAAGGACTATACTGCCATCGACCCGGTTATTGCTCAGGCGGTTAAGGGTATTCAGGATGCTGCCAAGAACACCGACGGACTAACTGGCGTATCGACTGGATATTATAAGCTGGATGACATCACCAGTGGTTGGCAGGCTTCCGACCTGGTAATCATTGCCGGACGTCCTGCGATGGGTAAGACATCGTTTGCACTATCTATGGCCAAGAATATTGCAGCCGACCTACGGCAGCCTATGGCTTTCTTCTCGCTCGAAATGTCGAACGTTCAGTTGGTAAACCGTCTGATATCTAACGCCTGCGAAATTCAGGGTTCGAAGATATTGAACGGACAGCTGCAACGTGATGAATGGGAGCGACTGGACAAGA
>JAEEGK010001867.1_pt1 | contig 52913 bp, 55 predicted proteins | sample 8958771 | NCBI WGS metagenome assembly JAEEGK01 (sample SAMN16246547, study PRJNA631951) | gut metagenome | biome: gut microbiome; feature: rumen; material: SC-attached | host: Bos | place: Iran: Karaj | collected 2018-10 | reverse complement strand
CGTTGCTGATCCGTAGCGGACAGCAGGAAGGCCTTTCCGTCATCAATTCGGATATGGTGGAGAAGATTGGTTTCTCAAGTGGTGGCTTCGAGGCCAAATATGGCGACAAGATGTCGTCGGCACTCGATATCCAGTACCGCAAGCCCACCCGTCTGGAGGCCAACCTGCAGGCATCGCTCTTGGGGGGCAGTGCTTTCTTTGCCTACGGCAACAAGAAGTTTACCATGAGTCACGGCATTCGCTACAAGACCACCCGCTATCTGCTGGGGTCGCTTGAGACCAAGGGCGAATACCGTCCGAATTTCCTCGACTATCAGGCCTATATCACCTATCAGCCCAACGAACGCTGGAGCATGGACGTGATAGGCAACATATCCGAGAACCACTACAACTTCGTACCCACAGATCGCGAAACGTCGTTTGGTACGATGCAGAACGTGAAGACGTTCAAGGTGTACTTTGACGGACAAGAACGCGATATATTCCGCACCTTATTCGGTACCGTATCCATTACGCGACATCTGAAGCCCACGACCAGTATCAAACTGCTGGCATCGGCCTTCCATACAAAGGAACAAGAAACTTTTGACATTCAAGGACAATACTGGCTGGACGACACAAATACTCAAAAGCAGTTGGGCGTTGGCACCTATATGGAGCATGCACGCAACTATCTGACTGCCGACGTGCAGAGCCTGAAACTGATGATGGCCCACAAGGCAGGCAAACATGATGTAGAGGCTGGTGCAACCATCAAGTGGGAGCGCATCAAAGAGGACTCGCGCGAATACGAGATGCGTGACTCAAGCGGTTACAATATCCCCCACTCGGCTAACAGGCTGGACTTGATATACTCGCTGGCATCGAAAAACGAGCTGAAGTCGAAACGCATCGAGGCATACATTCAGGACACCTACCGTTTCCAGCTGGGAAAGCGTACCGACGAACAGGGTCGCGAACGTGCCTGGCACATGACGCTGAACTACGGCATACGCCTGTCGAACTGGGACTACAACCGTGAGACGGTGGTGTCGCCACGCATATCGCTGGCTGCCATTCCTTCGTGGAACGAGAACATGACGCTGCGCCTGAGCACGGGTCTATACTATCAGACACCGTTCTTCAAGGAACTGCGCGACACATCGACTGTCAATGGAAAAACCATCGTCACCATGAACCAGAAAATCAAGAGCCAGCGCTCACTGCACATCGTGGCGGCTTTGGACTACCGCTTCAATATGGCTGAACGTCCCTTCCGATTCAGTGCTGAAGCCTACTACAAGGCGATGGCTAACTTGGTGCCTTACAACGTACAGAACATGAAGGTCATATACTATGGCGAAAACTCGGCCAGTGGCTATGCTGCAGGTCTCGACCTGAAACTGTATGGCGAATTCGTGCCTGGTACGGACTCGTGGCTGACCTTCTCGCTGATGTCCACACGCCAGCGTATCAACGGACAGAGCATTCCCATGCCTACCGATCAGCGTTGGGGCGTCAACTTCCATTTTACAGACTATTTTCCTGGTACTGAGCGTTGGAAGATGACACTGAAACTGGCCTATGCTGACGGACTGCCCTTTGGTGCGCCACACCGTGGCCTGGAGTATCAGCAGTTCAGGGCCCCTGCCTACAAGCGTGCAGATATTGGCATGAGCTACCTTTTGATGGGCGAACCCAAGCAGCAGCCCAGCTTCAAACACCCGCGCATCTGGCTGGGCATTGACGGACTGAACATCTTTGGTATCTCGAATGTCAACTCATATTATTGGGTGACCGATGTCACCAACCACCAATATGCCGTACCCAACTTCCTGACAGGACGACAGATTAACGGCAAGGTTATTGTTGAATTTTAAAAAGTAACACATGAAGAGACTCTACACCTTATTATATATTATATTAATAGGAACCCTCACAACTGTAAGTGCACAGAAACTGACACCCAACGAACAACAGGCTCGCCGATTGTTTGACGAAGCATACAACACAGTATATGGCCCCAAAGGCTCGCAACTGACCTATGCCGTCAACATCATTGGCATCTACAAAACCAAAGGCACGATCTGGACTTTGGGCAAGATGAGCAAGTTTGCAGACGAGAAATACATTGCCTGGAACGACGACGTCACCTACTATCGCTACGAGCGCAAGAAGAATACAGTAACCATCTACAGCGCCCATGACGACGAACGGGACAAATATGCCACCAAATTCAAGTTTTATCCTGACAACTACAAATATAACATCAAGGATGAAAAAGACGGCTACCAGATTACCTTGAAACTGAAACAAGGGGCAAAAGGCATCAAAGAAATACGTGCCCTACTCGATAAACGTACCCACTATCCGCTGAGCGTGCGAATCAAGTATGGCATCTTCCATGTCACCATCAAAATCAGTCAATTTAAGTCTGGTGGCATTTCGGAACAAATTTTCAAGTTCCCCAGAGAAAAGTATAAAGATTGCAAATACATCGACAAACGATAGTTTTTAACGTAAAATTACAAAAAATCTACATTTTCTTTCAAGTATTTATTTTTGTGTGCCTACACAGAAAAATATTTAAGAAAAAGTTGCGAAAATGTTTGGAGGGAACAAAAAAAAGTCGTACCTTTGCATCGTTATCCTGAAAACAATCTTTTTACCTTAAAAAGGACTAATACCTATTGAAGATATAGAGTGGTTGCCTGTGAGGGTCACCACTTTATTTTTTACCCCATCTCAAAACGTTAAACTTTCATAAACTTTCAGTTTTTCTTATTTCCTATGACTCATTTCTCATTAAAAATGAGTACCTTTGCGCCCGATTTAGTCCGTGGTGGCTCAAGAAAGTCGCAGCACGAGGTTGCGCGCCATGCGGAAAAACCCGTTAAACAATTAATAAAAACAATGTACGCAATTGTAGAAATCAACGGTCAGCAGTTCAAGGTTGAGGAGGGCAAGAAGCTCTTCGTAAACCACATGAAAGATGTGGAGACCGGTAAAACTGTTGAATTCGACAAGGTACTGCTTGTCGACAATGACGGTTCAGTACAGGTAGGTGCACCCACCGTAAGCGGTGCTAAGGTAGTATGCGAAGTGGTTAATCCACTCGTGAAGGGTGAGAAGGTCATCGTGTTCAAGATGAAGCGTCGTAAGGACTCTCGCAAGCGCAACGGTCACCGTCAGCAGTACACCCAGGTAGAAGTTAAATCAGTAATCGCTTAAAACGTAGGAGGAACAACATTATGGCACATAAAAAAGGTGTAGGTAGTTCTAAGAACGGCCGCGAGAGTGCAGCTCAGCGACTCGGCATTAAGATTTTTGGCGGTCAGAAAGTAGTGGCAGGCAACATCATCGTTCGCCAGCGTGGTTCTAAGCACAACGCAGGTAACAATGTTGCCATGGGTAAGGACGACACGCTGTATGCACTTGTTGACGGAACAGTCAATTTCCACAAGGGCAAGCGCGACAAGAGTTATGTTTCAGTAATTCCTGAGCCCCAGGCCTAAGAGAACAAACAACAAACACTTATTCCAAACAAACCGAGTAGGAAGAGAGCACTGCCCTCTTCCTACTTTCGTTATATTGACCTTCTTAATAGTTCTTCCAAAAATACTTGCCAAATGAATCATACTCAGATAACAACAATGGTGGACAGCTCCTCACGGAGGGTCCACCATCTTGGCTGTAAAGCGAAAGGTTAGGATTAGTTCTTATAATCGTTTTCAGCCTGTTTGGTCTCAGGAGCATCTGGACCATAATAGTTATAGTAAGCATTGTAGCGGTTGTAGCCCCAGTTTACCAAATTCTTTTGAGGGTCTAACTCCTTAGCTTTGTCGAATGCCTTCACAGCCTCACCGAAGAGCTTTTTCTTCTCAGGATTCTTGTCGTCCATTTCCTGAGCCTTTACACAGTAGCAAACACCAAGGTATGTGGAAACCGCAGCATTGTCGGGTTTCACTGCAATAGCCTTAGTCAGCCACTTGATACCCTCGTCGGGCTTCTCCTCACCCATAGCGGCGATACCCTTGTCAGCCAGAGCAACGAAGTTGTTGGGATCCTTAGCCAGCACGTCGTCAAGCACCTTGTTAGCTTCAGCCTTCTCGCCAAGAGCTGAGAGTACATTGTACATATTCTCCAGCAGGACGTCGTTGCTTGGATTCTGCTCATAGATCTGACGCAGATTCTTCACATAATTCAGTGAGTCCTGACGGTTCTTGAGGTCAGCCTTCAGCAACTCTAACTTCAGTTTGAAAGCCTGGTCCTTGAACTCACCGGGGAAGGTCATTGCCAACTCGGCATAATCCATAGCCTTCTTGAGGTCCTTAGCCTGCCAGTTCCAGTAACCAGTGAGGTAGGCAATCTGACCCATAAAGTTATTCTGCTGAGTGCGATCGCAATCCTTGAAGATCGTGTTCTTGTCACTGCTCAAGAATGCTTCCCAATACTTCAGCATGGTAGCATGGTCTTCAGCCTGTCCAGCCTCCTGACCTGCGTTTACCAGATTGAAACGCTGGTTCCAGAGACGCTCCTTATTCTTCTCGGCAAACTTGGGGTCAACCTTACCCTTGGCGTTGGGCAGCTGGTCGTACTTCTGACATTCATTGGCAGCATCGAGTGCATTGATGAGTGCAGTGTACATGCCCTTGAGGTCGACGGGCTTCTCTTCCTTACCCATCTGCTTGTTAACCTGATTCTCTGTCTGAATAGTGCTTTCAGCATTATACTTCGTCATAGCCAGATCAACCAGTTTGTTGTAAGCCTTAGCCTTCTCAGCGTTATCAGCCAACGAAGCAAGGTTCTGCTTCAGCAACTGATTAGCATCGTCGTAGGTCTTTGCTTTCATGATGGCCTTCAGACCATCGCTGTCACCGGCAAATGCGGTAGCACTGGCTACCATCATCATTGCCATCATCATGATTTTTTTCATAATCTTCATTATTGGTTTAACATTTTATTCATTGTTATTCTCTGGAGCCTCTATGGTCTCAGAGTTTTCAGGAAGTTCTTCGTTGAGCACCTCTGCCTCGTCGACATCCTCCTCCTGCGAAGAGGTTACCTTGCATACACTGGCAATGGTGTCATTCTTCTTGGTGAGATTGATGAGACGGACGCCCTGTGTGGCACGACCCATAACGCGGACATCGGCAACCTTCAGACGGATAAGGATACCCGACTTGTTGATAATCATCAGGTCGTTCTCGTCAGTGACTACCTTGATAGCTACCAGACGACCGGTCTTCTCAGTGATAGCGAGCGTCTTAACACCCTTGGCACCACGGGCTGTCTTACGATAGTCCTCAACCTCAGAGCGCTTGCCGTAACCGTTCTCAGAGACAACCATGATGGTCTCAGTCTCAGGATCGTTGACACATACCATGCCTACTACCTCGTCGTCGCCACCATCCAGACGCATACCGATGACACCCGTTGACACACGGCCCATGGTACGAACGTCGTTCTCGTCGAAGCGAACGGCACGACCATTGCGGTTAGCCAGCAGGATCTCATTGTGGCCATTGGTCAGACGTACACCAACCACCTCGTCGCCCTCGTTGATATTGATGGCGCGTACACCAGCAGCACGTACATTCTTATACTGGTCGAGACGGGTCTTCTTGATGATACCCTGCTTAGTGGCAAACATCACGTAGTGTGTCTGCAGGAACTCTTCGTCATTGAAGTTCTTGATGCGCAGCACGGCATTGATGGCATCGTCAGGCTCGATGTTCAGCATATTCTGGATGGCACGACCCTTAGAGCCCTTGTCGCCCTCAGGAATCTCGTAACACTTCTGCCAGTAGCAGCGACCCTTCTGGGTAAAGAAGAGCAGCGTGTTGTGCATGGTGGCAGGATAGATATACTCAGCAAAGTCGTTGTCGCGATGACGGGCGGCCTTGGCACCAACGCCTCCCCTGCCCTGCTCGTGGAACTCGTCCAGATGGGTACGCTTGATGTAACCCATGTGCGAGATGGTGATAACCACAGGATCGTCTGGATAGAAGTCCTCAGCATTAAACTCGTGGTCGAAGGGGATAATCTCAGTACGACGCTCGTCGCCATACTTCTCCTTCACCTCCAGCAGGTCGTTCTTCATAACCTCCTTACAACGCTCAGGATTATCGAGAATCTCCTGCAAGTCAGCAATCAACTTCATGAGGTCGTCGTACTCCTGATGCAACTGGTCGACACGCAGACCTGTCAACTGCGAGAGACGCATATCGACAATGGCCTTTGACTGCAGCTCGTCCAAATTGAAACGAGACTCCAAGTTACGCTGGGCATCAGAAGGCGTCTTACTATTTCTGATAATGTGAACCACCTCGTCAATGTTGTTCACAGCAATAATCAAACCTTCAAGGATGTGAGCACGCTCCTGAGCCTTGCGCAGGTCGTACTGGGTGCGACGGATAGTCACATCGTGACGATGTTCGACGAAGTACTTGACACACTCCTTCAGCGAGAGCAGACGGGGACGACCCTTGACCAGTGCGATATTGTTGACAGAGAAGGAACTCTGCAGAGCTGTCATCTTGAACAGCTTGTTCAGCAGCACGTTGGCATTGGCATCGCGCTTGCAGTCGACCACGATACGCATACCCTGACGACCTGATTCATCGTTGACGTTAGCTACGCCCTCAATCTTGTGCTCGTTGGCCAAGTCGGCAATATATTTTACGAGGTCGGCCTTGTTGACACCGTAAGGAATCTCCGTTACCACAATCTTGTCGTGGGTCTCGGTGGTCTCAATCTCAGCCTTGGCACGCATCACGATACGGCCACGACCAGTCTCATAGGCATCGCGTACGCCCTGCAGACCATAGATGTAGGCACCTGTGGGGAAGTCAGGACCTGGAATATACTGCATGAGTCCGTCAGTATCGATATCAGGATTGTCGATATAGGCACAGCAGCCATCGATGACCTCGCTCAAGTTATGGGTTGGCATATTAGTAGCCATACCTACGGCAATACCATTACCACCATTTACCAGCAGATTAGGAATCTTGGTAGGCATCACGCTGGGCTCTACCAGCGAGTCGTCGAAGTTGTTGACCATATCGACGGTTTCCTTCTCAAGGTCGTCCATGATATGCTCACCCATCTTCGAAAGGCGGCACTCCGTATAACGCATAGCTGCAGGAGAGTCACCATCTACCGAACCAAAGTTACCCTGACCGTCAACCAACGTATAGCGCATGTTCCACTCCTGGGCCATACGCACCAAAGCACCATATACTGAGCTGTCGCCATGAGGGTGGTACTTACCAAGCACCTCACCGACAACGCGGGCACACTTCTTATAAGGTTGGGTACTGACGTTGTTAATGCCCATCATACCGTAGAGAATACGGCGATGAACAGGTTTGAAGCCGTCGCGCACATCGGGCAGCGCACGGGCAACAATCACCGACATGGAGTAGTCGATGTAAGAGGACTTCATCTCCTCTTCGATGTTGATTTTTACAATTCTGTCGTTGTCGAATGTCTGATCCATTATTACTTAATTGATTTACCTTTTTACTTTTTTACCCTTTTACTTTTTTCGAATTTTGCGTTTAAGGGCATTTTTAAGCCCGCTGACGCGTTTTTACTATTTTCTAAAACTATGCAAAGGTACAAACTTTCTATGATATAACGAAAGAATTTAAGCAATTTAAACAGAAAATAGGCGCTTTTACATCTCTACGATATTGATTTCGAGCCAAAGCACGATAAATCCAATGATCCAACCTAACAAGACCTTTGGTGTCAGGTGCTTGATATACCATCCCATCTTGACATGCTCAGAGCGCATCAAAGCCAGTCCGCTAACACTGCCAACAGTAAGCAGACAACCACCAACAGCGGTAGTAAAGGCTATAATCTTCCAGTATGCACCATTCGTAGCCACATCGCCTACACCAACCTGATAAAGTGAGATATTAGAAATAGCAATGGTAAATGTATCGACCACGGCTGACAGCAGTCCTGCACCAATGCCCATGAGCCAGACGTCATGGACATACGTGTCAAACCACATGGCCACATCGTCCCAGACACCAGTCTCAGTGACCACACCCATGCCGAGCATGATGCCCGTCACGAACAACAACTGTTGCATCACGCCATACTGCAGCGAAGCGGGAATGCGGTGCTGCGCCATCTGGTCGGCACTTATCAACTTGCGATTGAAAGCCTCGTTGACAATCCACAAGACTGCCAGCACGCAGAGCGCACCAAGGAAAGGTGCTAACTTGGTAATATTGTGGAAGGTGGGTATGAACCACAATCCGCCAATACCCACAATAAGCATGACGATACGCTGCCAACGGTTCAGACGGGTATCGTCGCCACGATAGGGCGAAGGACTCCACGCAGTATCGAGACGGTCAGGCAATTCGCGATTGATAAGTATCGTAGGAACAATCCATGCCAACAAGGCTGGAACAGCCAGATAGCCAGAAAAATGACTGGCGGTAACAGCGCTGTCGCCCCAGAGAATCAGTCCCGTAGGGTCGCCAATCACAGTAAAACATCCGCCACAGTTGGCAGCAATTACGATGGCCGAGCCTACATACATGCGCTGACGCGAGTTCTGCAGGATATTGTGCATGATGACCAGCATCATCGTCGTTGTCGTCAGGTTGTCAAGGTTGGCAGAAAGAACGAAGGTTGCAAAAGTGATGGTCCACAACAGGCGCTTGGAGTTGCGCGTACGAATCCACTCAATGATGAAGTCGAAACAGCCATTGTTCGACAGTAATTCGACAATCGACATCGTAGCCAACAGGAAAAGCACAATGGCAGCAGCACGACCTACATAATATAGGAATACATTATTATATATATAATGCTTTACCGTATCGCTGGTAGGCTCAACACCACCAAGCCATTTAATGTAGTCGGCAGGATGCTGGGACATCACGAAGTCTTCGCCCCAACAGACATAGACCACCCACCCTACGGTACCTAAGAACATGGCTATAGCGGCCTTGTTGACACCCGTCAGATGGCCCGTGGCTATCAACAGGTAGGCTAGAATCAGCATTGTGACGATTATCGCAGTCATAACATTTACGGATTAACTGATTTACGAATTTACCGATTTACGAATTTACCGATTTACGAATTTTATTTCGGCTCTTCTGGAACGAGATAGCGACCATTCGAATTCTCCAGCACTTTACGGGCGTAGGATGATGGGAAACCAGGACGTGAGACTTTTGCTCCCAAACCGTATTGCGTACGCTCGAAGCGTCCGTTCTTGTCTGGTTTCACAGCCATATCGTTATACTTCACAACAAGATAGAAAGCCAATTGCTTCCAACGCTCCAGCATACGCTGAGCCTGCTGAATACTGTAGTCGTTCAGGTAACGCTGCATTTCAGAAGGTTCAAGGTTCTTAGCCTGTGCCTCAATCTTTGGCTGCTGCTCGAAATAGGCCTGTTGCAAGGAATCACGAACTTCCTTCAACGAGGGGAACAGCATGGAATAACGAGGATATACCATATTCGACACCCAGTTTTCAACCCAATAGGCATTCTTCAGCGAGAAAGTGACATCGTCGGCACCTGGGGTATTATAGCACTCCGGACGACGCGTCATCGAACAGTAGATAGGCGTATAGGCCACCATATTACCGTCGTCGTTGCCAAACCAGAAGCAACCACCCATTTCACGAGGTAGCCACGAACGCATCTGACTGACAAAGCTCCAAGCAGTCTGCTGGGTTGAGGTAGGACGTTCGTTGAAGCACTTCTTGCCATCTACCGTAAAATAGAGCGGCGTCGGACGATATGGCATCTGCCAGATACCACCACCAATATCAGTCGTGTCAACCACTGAGAGGGGGGTGCCTTCGAAATGGTCACGCATGTCCTGCATAATGTCAGCCACACCTAACTTCTGATCGGGAACAACCCATAAAGGCATATCTTCGGCGATGGGGTCGATACCAAGGGCCCAAGGCAGATAGCGATCCATACCTTTCACATGATGATTGAAGAAACTCCACACACGGGCATCGCAAATACGACGACCTGAGAAGTCGGGGAAGGCGTATGCCATCTTCCAAGAGAAATCCTCATCCTTACCGACATACCAGCCCATTTTCTTGGCATACTTGACGACATTCTTCGAACACATCACATTGTCCTTGTCCTTCGGATTGAAACGGCCTATACGACTCTGATTGGCATGTCCACAGATGGCATTGTCGGGTACACGAAGCGCTACCCAAACCACACGTTCCTTGGACTTCTGACGGTCAGGACCACAACCCTGCATTTCAAGTATCCAAGCCTCGTTTGGGTCGCAGATGGTGAAGGTCTCACCTTCGCTATAGTAGCCGTAGGTCTCAACGAGCGTAGTCATGGTCTTGATGGCTTCACGAGCAGTCTTTGAGCGTTGCAAAGCGATATATATCAATGAACCATAATCAATTACACCAGTAGAATCAACCATTTCCTCACGTCCTCCATAGGTCGTCTCGCCTATCGTTACCTGCCATTCGTTGATGTTGCCAACGACATTATAAGTCTCCAATGCTTCAGGAATTTCGCCTAAATATTTATTGGTGTCCCACTCGAAAATCTTGCGCATATCACCCTTCTGGTGCTTAGCTGCCGGATAATGGGCGAGATTCATGAAAGCACCATACGAGTCGGCATTATACGAACAGATAACGCTGCCATCCTTCGAGGCACCCTTGGCTACAATGAAGTTGGTACAAGCGTTGGTATGTATGGGTAAAAAGGTAAAAAGGTAAAAAGGTAAAACCTTTCTTACCCAACCTATTACCTTACCATTCAATATTTTATTCATATCTTTACTTTTTTACCTTTTTACTTTTTTACCTTTTAAAAAGATGCCGGAAAGTGGCGGGTACCGGTGTTTCGAATTCCATGGGTTGATGAGTCACGGGATGATAGAAGCACAACAGCCAGGCATGCAGGCACAAACGATGCAGGGGGTCGTCGCCATTACCATACTTCGTGTCTCCACATACGGGGTACCCCATATCGGCAGAGTGTACGCGAATCTGGTTCTTGCGACCTGTTTCCAACTTAAACTCAACGAGTGAGTGTTCCGTCGTACGATCCAACACATGAAAATGTGTCACAGCATACTTGCCACCATTGTCGACGGGCGACGAATAGGTAACGTAAGCCTTATTATCCTTGAGCCAGTTGGCTATCGTACCGTCATCGGGTTCCACCTCGCCAGAACATACGGCCACGTAACGACGGTCATAGACTATCTCATGCCACGAATGCTCCAGTATCTGCTCAGTATCGATGTCCTTGGCATAAACCATCAAGCCACTTGTATCACGATCCAAACGATGAACAACGTGAGCTCGACAATTCTGGTGCGACTTCTTAAAATAGTCGTCGAGCACCGTCTTGACATTGAGAGACGAATGACCTGCCGCCATTGACAGAATGCCAGGCTGTTTCTCGATGACGATAAGCCAGCGGTCTTCATAGACAATCTTCACGTAACGGCTCTTGAACTGTTGCTGGTTACGCTTCGTTCGCGATACAGCCACCTTCATACCAGGTTGCAACTGATAGTCGAACTGCGTTACCGTCTTGCCGTTTACCCTGATACCCTGTCCTTGAAGCGTTGCCTTGATCTTCGTCTTGGTCTGCTTGACGTTCTGCAACAAAAAATCCAGAAGTCCCTGTTGTTCGTGGACTTCAAAGTGGTCGTACTCGCCCTGCTGATTTGTATTGTATCTCATATTCGGGTACAAAGGTCATGCAAACCTATCAATCACCAAAAATAAATGGCTCCCCTTGTTTCAAACTCATTTACTGAATACCGTCTTCGCGAAGCTTTTGCTGCCATTTCCAGGCACTCTTCAGAACTTCCTCAGTGGGTGTCTCAGCCTTCCAACCAAGTACTTTGTTGGCCTTATCGACATTACCCCATACCTGCTCGATATCGCCCTCGCGACGTGGTGCGTAAGTCCAGTTGACCTTAACGCCCGTAGCCTTCTCGAAACCTTCGACGACCTCAAGTGTCGAGAGTCCCTTACCAGTACCGATATTGAAAATCTCGACAGCATCGGTGTCTGGTTTGTCAAGTACACGCTCCATAGCTTTCACGTGAGCCTTAGCCAAGTCGACAACATAGATGTAGTCGCGGATACAGGTCTTATCTGGAGTATTGTAGTCGTTGCCAAAAATCTTCAGTTGCTTACGAATTCCCATAGCAGTCTGGGTCACGAAGGGTATCAGATTCATGGGTACTCCATTGGGCAACTCGCCAATCAGGGCTGTGGGATGAGCACCGATGGGGTTGAAATAGCGCAAGATGATCGACTTGATGGGTGCGCCGCTATGGATGTAATCGTGGATAATCTCCTCATTAATCTGCTTAGTATTGCCATAAGGCGACATAGCCTTCTGAACAGGTGCATTTTCAGTAACAGGCAGATTCTCCTGTGAGGGCTGACCATAGACGGTGCACGACGAAGAGAAGATGATGCCCTTAACATCGTATTTGGGCATGAGCTCCAACAGATTGATGAGCGACACCAAATTGTTGCGATAGTACATCAAAGGCTTCTCGACGCTTTCGCCAACGGCCTTTGAAGCGGCAAAATGGATGATACCCTCGATTTTAGGATACTTCTTAAACACATTCTCCAATGCCGGCATATCACAGCAGTCAACCTGTTCGAAGGCAGGACGAATACCCGTAATCTTTTCGATACCGTCAAGGACATTGAGATTTGAATTCGAGAGGTTATCGATGATAACAACCTCATAGCCAGCCTGTTGCAGCTCTACGGTAGTATGGCTTCCAATAAAGCCCGTGCCACCTGTTACAAGAATAGTTTGCTTCATTTTTTTATTAATCGATTGAATTGTAATTTTCCTAATGACATGCAAAAGTACAAAAAAGGAAAGAGATACGAAAATAAATAAAGAATTATTAGCAAAAAAAATCCGCAACACCTCTCACGAAGTATTGCGGAAGCGGTGCGTACGAGACTCGAACTCGTGACCTCCTGCGTGACAGGCAGGCATTCTAACCTACTGAACTAACGCACCAATGTATTACCAACTAAAAAATTACTAACGTCATCACGACGAATTGAAAAAGAAAGGAAGCGGTGCGTACGAGACTCGAACTCGTGACCTCCTGCGTGACAGGCAGGCATTCTAACCTACTGAACTAACGCACCAAGTGGCTCTCTTGCCGATTTGCGGGTGCAAAGGTACATAGAATTTTCGAATTCTCAAAACTTTTTCGCAGAAATTTTATAAAAATCTTTGCATCACCACCGCATCGGCATAATTATGGCCGTCGAAAAGCCAATCGTGCAGTTGTATTTCGTGTGAAAAGCCCGATTTTCGAAACAATTTGAGTGCTGCCTCATTATCAGCTGCCACCACTGCATACAGCTGGTGCAGATGCAGGACGGAAAGGGCATAATGAGCCAACTGTCCGAGAGCAGCCTCAGCATACCCACGTCGACGATAAGGCTTCATGATGACAATACCCGCCTCGGCACGCAGATGTTGGGGCTCGAAGCGTACGATATCGCAAATGCCCACAGTTTGGTGGTCATCACTCTCGATAATCAGTCGCACCTGGCGGTCAGCATAGATATCGTCGCTGGACGTCGCAATATAGTCGTGCAACGTATAACGCGAGTAAGGTACGTTGGTGGCACCAACATGCCACAATTGCTGGTCGTTCTCAATCTGATAGAGCAGGTCGAGGTCTTCGGGCTCGATGGCTCGCAGGGTAACATTGACTGTTTCTGCTTTCATGCTTTGATATCGTTTTGAGGATGGAGGAAATGATGCAATCGTTGCGTGAACATCTGAATCAATGCCAGGAAGGCACGGAAATAAATGGCCATCTTGATAGGCAGCGAGAGCAGAAAACTGAGATGTCCGTAATGCTTACGGAAGAAGATGAGCATGGCATCATAGAACACGTGGACATAGCGGAAAGAGGTTTTCTCAGTGGACTCGCCTTTGTAATGGATAATATCAAAAGGCAGATACCAGTTTTGCCAACCGCCCTTCAGCAGGCGAAACGAGAGATCAATGTCCTCGCCATACATAAAAAAATCCTCGTCGAGCAGTCCCACCTGATCAAGTGCCTTACGGCGAAGCAGGCAATAGGCGCCACTGACCACCTCAATGCGACCAGGCTGGTCCCATGGCAGGTTGCTCATATAATAACGTCGTGTAAAGCCCAGCATCTTGAGCATCGACACCCATGGTGTCGGAATGGCCCTGCGTGACTCTGGAGCTGGCTTGCCTTCGCGGGTCAGCATGCGTACACCAGCCCCACCCGCCTCAGGATGCTGGTCCATGAAATCGAGACAGCCTTTGATGGTAGGTTCGTAAACCACAGTATCCGGATTGAGCAACAGCACATATTCGGCATCCGAGCGACGAATGGCCTGATTGTTGGCACGTGCAAAACCCACATTGGTTGGGTTGGCAATAAAGTTCACTTGCGGATGCTTGGGGCGTAGCGTTTCTACAGTTTGGTCGGTAGAACGGTTGTCAACCACAAAGATATCACCCTCGACACCATCGAGAGCCCGCTCAACGCTCTGCAGACATTCGTCTAACAGTTGGCAGACATTATAGCTGACAATAATTACGCTGATTTTCTTGGCCATACGAATGGGATGCAAAGTAACAGGATGACACCCAGATAGAAGAATGCTGTGGTGCGATAGATAGCATAAAGGATGGCATTTGCCAATAATGGCACGACAATCAAAGCCATACGCAGTTTCCAGTTCTGCTTGAAAAGTCGCAAACCTAAATAGGCACAGGCCAATGTGGCCAATTCCATAAAGGTTGTCAGCAGGAATTGTATTGTTTCACTATTCATTGTTATTTCGACATTTCGTTATTCCTAAGATTATTTTGTTTCGAATGGTGTGCGATTCAGGATGGAGCGTCCCAACGTCACCTCGTCGGTATATTCCAGTTCGTCGCCCACGCTGATGCCTCGTGCAATGATGCTGATTTTGACATCACTGAACGGAGCCAGCTTGCGAAAGATGTAAAAACCAGTCGTATCGCCTTCCATCGTGGAACTCAAGGCCAGTATTACCTCTTTAATATCGCCTGCACGCACGCGAGCAACAAGCGATTCTATCTCCAAGTCGCTGGGGCCTATACCGTCCATAGGCGAGATGACGCCTCCCAACACATGGTAAAGACCTGTAAACTGTTGAGTATTTTCGACCGCCATCACGTCCTGAATATTCTCGACGACACAAACAGTGGAAGCATCACGATGAGGGTCACTACAGATGGGACATACATCGCTATCACTGATGTTATGACACACACTGCAACGCTTTACCTCATATTTCATCTGCTGAATGGCGTTTGTCAGTTTCTCTACATCCTCAGTGTCTTGGCGCAAGAGGTGCAACACCAGGCGTAAGGCCGTCTTTCGCCCCACGCCAGGCAACTTTGCAAACTCTTGCACGGCCCGCTCCAATAATTGTGATGGATATTGTTGTTGTATCACTAATCTTTAATTATTAATTATCAATTTCAGAAAGTTCCAGCCATCGCATGGACTTCTCGTCGAGTTCATCATTCAACATAGGCAGTCGCTTGCTCATAGCTGTTATCTCATCGACAGAGGTAGTCCCGCCACAAAGCGCTTCCTCTATTTGTTTCTTCTCGGCCTCCAGCGTTGCAATATCTTTCTCCAACTGTTCCATCTCGCGCTTCTCCTTGTACGATAGGCGTCGACGGTCATCGTGGCGATAACTGGGTTTGCTGGTAGAACTAGTCATGCTAGCCTGCCCAGCAGAAACAGCCTTTTTATCTTCAAGGGCCACCCACTCACGATATTGCGTATAGTTGCCTGGGAAATCCTTAATGTCGCCCTGCCCACGGAACACCAACAGATGGTCCACCACTTTATCCATAAAATAGCGGTCGTGCGATACGACAATAACACAGCCTGGAAAGTCCTGCAGGTATTCCTCCAAGATTTGCAGCGTCACGATGTCAAGGTCGTTGGTTGGCTCGTCAAGTACCAAGAAATTGGGATTCTGCATCAGCACGGTACATAGGTACAACTTACGACGCTCACCACCACTCAACTTATAAACATAATTATATTGCTGCTCTGGAGTAAACAGGAAATATTGCAGTAGTTGCGAAGCACTAAGTTTCTTGCCACTACCCAAATCTACGTAATCGGCAATGGCCGTGACAACGTCAATGACTTTTTGCTGCTCATTAAATTGTAAGCCCTCTTGCGAAAAGTAGCCAAATTTAACCGTCTCGCCTATCACGATACGACCATCGTCGACAGGAACCTGCCCCAACAGCATTTTGACAAATGTTGACTTGCCTGTGCCGTTGTTGCCCACAATACCCATTTTCTCAAAACGAGAGAAGTTATAGTAGAAGTCCTTCAGGATTACGGTATCTTCAAACTTCTTCGAAATATACTGGCACTCAAAAATCTTCGAACCGATATAGACGTTAGATGCCTTGAGGCGTAGCTGCCGTTCTTCCAATCGCTGCTTGGCCACTTTCTCCAATTCGTAGAAAGCCTCCTCACGATAACGGGCCTTATGGCCACGTGCCTGTGGCATGCGTCGCATCCATTCCAACTCCGTACGGTACAGATTGTTGGCACGCGCCACTTCAGCACGACGATTGTCGATACGCTCCTGACGTTTCTCCAGATAATAGGCATAGTTACCACGGTAGGTGTAGATGGTCTGGTCGTCCAGTTCAAGAATAACGGAGCACACACGATCCAAAAAGAAACGATCATGCGTAACCATCAGCAGCGTGCGATTGCCACGAGCCAAGTAACCTTCCAACCATTCAATCATCTCCAAGTCCAGATGATTCGTAGGTTCGTCAAGTATCAGCAAGTCTGGTTCTGTCAACAACACGTTGGCTAAAGCAACACGTTTCTGCTGGCCACCACTAAGCTCCCCCATACGCTGTTTGAGGTCGCGAATTTTCAGCTGAGTTAGCACTTGCTTGGCTTTCAACACCTTTTCGTCTTCACCATGATGGTTAAAACAGGCATCCAACACCGATTCGTCTGGATCGAACACAGGCGACTGCTCCAGCATACCCACCTTCAGGTCGCGTCGAAACACAATACTTCCCTCGTCGTATCCCTCCTTACCGCTGAGGATGGAGAGCAACGTCGATTTACCTGTACCATTTTTCGCTATCAGTCCTACCTTCTGGCCTTCGCCAATGGAGAAGCTGATATCGCGAAACAGCGTCAAGGCGCCGAACGACTTCGACAGGTGTTGTACGTCTAAATAAGGGACCATTGTCTTTCGTTATTTCGATAACTCATTGTTGATTTCTTCAATATAGTTCAGCACATCGTCACGACCATCTTTCGTCTCTGCCGATGTGAGGAACATCGGAGGAATTTCATCCCATGTCTCCGACAGTTTCTTCTTATATGCCTCCATTGCTTGACGGCACTTGTTGGGTGTCAGTTTGTCGGCTTTGGTGAATACAATGCTAAAGGGAATACTCGATATGCCCAGCCATTCGATGAAATCGAGGTCAATCTTCTGTGGTTCCAAACGAATATCTACCAGGACAAACACGTTGACCAACTGTTCGCGCTGTAGGATGTAACCACGAATCATCTGGTCCAATTTATCGACCTCCTTTTTCGAACGCTTGGCATAACCATAGCCAGGCAGGTCGACCAAATACCATTCCTTATTAATAATAAAATGGTTAATGAGGAGCGTCTTACCAGGCGTCGCAGAGGTTTTGGCCAACTTCTTATTGTTGGTAAGCATATTGATAAGACTCGACTTACCAACATTCGAACGTCCGATAAAGGCATATTCAGGCTTCGTGTCCTTGGGACACATACTAACTGTAGGGGCAGAGAGTGAAAATTCTGCTTGTTTTATGTCCATCTTCTTATTTATTTTGTGCAAAGGTACTAAATAAAGTGAAAAGTGAAAAGTGAAAAGTGAAAAATTTGCATCCACATGCTCATATTATCCATATTTTTATTACTTTTGCACACAAAATATGAAACGAAAGATATATACGATTCTAATGATGACAGCGTTGCTTGCCAGTTGTCAAGAAACGCTGGAAGAGCGGGCTGAGCGTGAAGCGCATGACTACACGGAGAAGCACTGCCCTGCCCCCATCGCCTATCAAGTGACGATGGATAGTATGACCTTTGATAAGGCGTCACACATTTTCGCCTACCACTATTCGCTAAGTGGCACGTTAGACGATTCGACAACCATCAGTCAAAACGATCCACGTGAGATGTTATTACAGCAGGTGAAGAACTCGACGAATCTGAAGATATATAAAGATGCCGGCTACGGTTTCCGTTATGTATATCACTCAGAAAAGAATAAGACCACACTATTTGACGTGACTTTCGAGCAGAAGGATTATAAATAGAGAGTTAGAGGGAACGTAACAGACGATCGATTTCCTCAAACTGTTGGCCCATGTTCAGATTGAGATAGACGCGATACAAGGCAGGTGCCCAACGTTTCTCATCTTTCGGCGCCAAAGTGCGATACTGCTCCATCTGCGGACGAGCTTTTGTATACAATTCAGTGAGCTTCTGGCGATAAAGTCGAGGCTCATTTTTCTTTTCGAGTTCCAGCGCCTGATTTAAATAGCATGTAGCAATATTGAAATAGGGTTCGGGCAACTCTGGTTCCTTAGAAATGAGTTTGTTACTCACCTCAATACACTCGTCGTAACGGTCAAGTTCGAGCAGTGCTACCGACTTAGCCAACAGGAAGAGCGAACGGTCAGGATACTTGTCAAGGGCTTCATTAGAAAGGCTTAAAGTCTTTTCTATCTGTCCATGCTTGTTGTAATAGTCGCCCAAACGGGGGAAGAAATACTCATATTCAGGATGATGCTCAAAACCGTCTTCCAAAGCCTTCAAATAAGCTTTATCATTATTCTGCCAGAGATAAGCCTCACAGATATACTGACGGACATAGACAGCCTTAGACTCGTCGGTCAATGCCAGATTGCTGTAACGTAATGTGCTTACTGCATCCTTCATTCGATAACCAGACAATGTAGCCCAATAGGCTGCTGTGGGCATAGAGGCGTCATTCTTAGCATAGTCGTAACCCGTAAAAAGCGGCTGCTGAGCAGCATCAATATAAGTCTGGAAAAAGCTGAAAGCATCCTTGAAGTTGTTACGACGTACATTATACGTGCCTCCAAAATAGAGGTTACGACGTAGCTTGTCAAGTTGCTCGGCATTGTTCTTACGATACTCGAGCTTCACTTTACCCTTTTCGTCGGGCATAGCATCAAGGGAGTCAAGACTTTCAGCAACACGATACATGCGGGACAACAAGGTATAGACTGCAGCCGTATCATACTTCTGATTCAGATATATTTTCTCATTGATTTGCTGATACTGTCCCAAAACAGACTCATACCATGTGGCATATACTTTCTTGTTATGGCGACTGGCGGAATCATTTGCTAACAAATTGGTCATCAATTTCTCAGCCTTATCATAGTCCTTACCACTTTTTATATATGTACGAGCCTGACTCAGTTCCTTCTTCTGAGCAACAGCGACTGAAACTATCAGTGAAAGGATGGCAATGACGATTATTCTCATACGAAATCCTAATTATTATCTTTTCGGCTGCAAAATTACAAAAAAAAATCATAATCATGCACTTTTTAATAAAGATTGATGTTTTAGATTCCATCAATAATGTTATTTTTTACTTTTTACTAAAAATATTGCACATTTTTTTTGCGAATGTGCATAAAAAGATGTACCTTTGCACAAAATTTTGAAAATTGTGCAATGAGCAATATACCAAGTTTAAACAGTTATTTCGAACAAACCATCAAAGATAACTGGCTTTTGGATGCTCTGACAGACTATCAGGGCTTCACTTTGCAGTATCATGATGTCGCACGTAAAGTTGAGAAACTACACATCATGATGGAAGCTGCAGGCATTAAGAAAGGCGACCGTATCGCCGTATGCGGACGTAACTCAGCTCACTGGGCAGTAGCTTTTATTGCCACGCTGACCTACGGAGCCGTCATCGTACCCATTCTACATGAATTCAATGGTGAACAAATTCATAATATTGTTAATCATTCAGAGTCACGTCTGTTATTTGTAGGTGACTACGTCGTGAACATTATCAAGGCTGACGAGATGCCTCAATTGGAGGGAATCTTCAATTTGCCAGACTTCTCGCTGCATACCTGTAGAAATGAGAAATTGACGGATGCCCGCGAACGACTGAATGAACTATTTGGCACCAAGTATCCCAATGCCTTCCGCAGGGATGATATCCATTGGCACGTAGATAAGCCAGAGGATTTGTGTATGATAAACTATACCAGTGGTACGACTGGGTTTTCAAAAGGCGTCATGCTGCCTTATCGTGCTTTGTGGGGCAACATCGATTTCTGCCAAAAGCATTTAGGTACCTATATGCCACGCTTCAGCCGTATGCTGAGTATTCTGCCTATGGCCCACATGTATGGTTTGACGGTAGAGTTTCTATTTGCCTTCTGTTCAGGTTACCATCTCTATTTCCTAACGCGCCTACCGTCACCTGCTATTATCGCACAAGCCTTTAGAGAGGTTCGTCCTGACGTAGTGATAGCTGTTCCACTGATTATAGAGAAGATTATCCGCAAGCGTGTATTCCCAAAGATTCAGAACAATGCCATGAAGCTGATGCTACAGATGCCTGTGGTAAAGGACAAAGTAAGAGAACGCATCTGTAAGGAGGTATACGACGCCTTTGGAGGCAAAGCCTATGAGATCATTGTGGGCGGTGCACCGCTAAATCAAGAGATAGAAAAATTCTTGAAGGACATCCACTTCCCTATTACAGTGGGGTACGGTACGACGGAGTGTGCACCACTCATCTCGTTTAGCGACTACAAGAACTTTATTCCTTCATCGTGCGGAACGCCCGTGAGTCACATGGAGGTGAAAATACTATCACCAGACCCAGAGAATATAGAAGGAGAAATCGTGTGCCGAGGAACAAACGTTATGATAGGTTATTATAAGAACGAGGAAGCTACACGCGAGGCTCTTGACAGCGACGGATGGTATCATACCGGCGATTTGGCAACGATGTCAGCAGACGGGCACATCTTTATCCGTGGACGCGTCAAAAACATGCTGTTGGGTGCCAACGGGCAAAACGTTTACCCGGAAGAGATTGAGGATAAGCTCAACTCAATGGCAATGGTAAGCGAAAGTATTATCGTACAGCGTGGCGACAAATTGGTAGCTCTGATTCATCCTGATGTCGATGAAGCCAAGTCGATGGGATTCAGCGATGAGGATATCGCAAACATCATGGAGCAGAACCGTCAGGAGCTGAACGCACAATTACCTGTATATAGCAAGATTCAACAGATAGAACTATTCGAGGAAGAGTTCCAGAAAACACCAAAGAAAAGTATCAAACGTTATTTATATAAATAAGGTATTATGGAAAACTACCCAAGTTTCAATCAACTCATACAGCAGAGCATCATCGATAATTGGGATCTTGACGCTCTGACTGATTATAAGGGGGCTACATTGCAATACCATGATGTGGCCCGAAAGATAGAGAAACTGCACATCCTGTTCGAGAACAGCGGTGTGAAGCGTGGTGACAAGATTGCCATGTGCGGACGAAACTCCAGCCAATGGGCCGTGGCGTTTCTGGCCACATTGACATACGGTGCCGTGGCGGTGCCCATCCTGCATGAATTCATGGCTGACCAGATTCATAACATCGTCAATCATTCGGATGCCAAGTTGTTATTTGTAGGCGACCATGTGGCAACGCAGATTGACCCGATGCAAATGCCACATTTGGAGGGTATTATCAACAATCCAGACTACTCTCTTATGGTGTCACGCACTGAGAAACTAACATACGCCCGTGAACACCTGAACGAACTCTACGGTAAGAAATTTCCCAAATTCTTCCGGAAAGAACACGTAAACTACTACATTGAGGAAAATGGCGAAGAGCTCGCAATGATTAATTATACCAGTGGTACAACAGGATTTTCGAAAGGAGTAATGCTACCTTATCGTGCCCTCTGGTCGAACTACGACTTTGCCGAGCACGTGTTGGGCAAGACTATTAATCGTGGCGACCGCGTCATTTCCATCCTACCAATGGCCCACATGTATGGCATGGCTTTCGAATTCCTTTTCGAATTCCTGCACGGCTGTCACGTGTACTATCTGAACCGCATACCTTCGCCTGCCATCATTGCACAGGCCTTTGCCGATATCAAGCCGAAGATTATCATCGCTGTACCACTGGTCATCGAAAAGATCATCCGCAAGAAGGTGTTCCCCAAGATTCAGAATAACCGCATGCGCCTGCTCTTGGCAATGCCCGTCATATCGAAGAAGGTCCGCGAGTTGATATGCAAGGAAGTCATCAATGCCTTTGGAGGCGAACTTTACGAGGTCATCATCGGTGGTGCAGCTTTCAACAAGGAGGTTGAATCGTTCTTGAAGCGCATTGAATTCCCGTATACAGTAGGCTATGGGGCCACTGAATGTGCACCCATCATTTGCTACCGTGACTGGAAGACTTTCGTGTTGGGGTCATGCGGACAGGAGGCTTATCACATGAAAGTGAAAATTAACTCGTCCAACCCTGCCCATATTCCAGGTGAAATCCTGGCCAAAGGCCCTAACGTCATGTTGGGCTACTACAAGAATGAAGAGGCCACACGCGAGACACTCGACAGCGACGGGTGGTATCATACAGGCGACTTAGGAACGATGGACTTCGACGGCAACGTATTTATAAATGGACGTTCGAAGAATATGCTACTGGGAGCCAACGGCCAAAATATTTATCCCGAGGAGATTGAGGACAAACTCAATTCAATGACGATGGTAGTTGAAAGTGTGGTGGTTCAGCGCGACCAAAAGCTTGTAGGCTTAGTATATCCCGACTACGACGAAGCCAAGAATATGAACTTCAACGATACTGACATTGCCAATGTCATGGAACAGAATCGTATACAGCTGAATGAGCAATTGCCTGCCTACGAGAAGATAACAGAGATTGAGATTAGAAAAGAAGAATTCGAAAAGACCCCCAAGCGCAGTATCAAGCGCTTCCTCTACACATAATAAATGGAGAACAACAATACGTTTTCTATCATCTTGGCTGTACATAATGCAGCTGATAAAATAGAGCAAAACCTGCCTGCCTTCCTGGAAACAGCCACCGAGGCAGGCGCTAAGGTAATAGTAGTCGACGACATGTCGTCAGACGATACACCCGATGTGCTGACACGCATGAAGGCCGAGTATCCTAACGTGCTCTACACTACCTTTTTACCTGAGTCAGTCATCGTCAATCCAAGCCGGCTACGACTGGCGTTCTCAGTAGGTGCTAAGGCTGCAAAGACACCTTATATTATATTGGCCAGTATCGAACGCCCCCCTCTCAATGTAGGCTGGCTCTGCGGTATGGCCGACGATGAGGCTTCACTGGTTTTTAGTTTACGGAAAGGCAATCAAGTAGTACATGTTACAACTTCCAATATTGAAGAGTTTCGACCTACTATCCTTAAAGCTGAGCGCAAGAAAGGGTGTGGACACCGTGGACGTTTTCTGAAAATGCGTCGTGGTTTATACGATGCCGTCTGCGTACATCGTAACCATGTGTATGACGTCATCAACATGTTCGATCGCCCCGTGGGCTTCGGCAAGCTGTGGCATTTGCGTTTCCAAGTACTCTTGAATAGTCTATTTTAAAAGTTAATTTATTACTCAAACGATATGCGTATCCTGCACTTCTACCCCAAAACAGATGCCGCTATCTGCCAGTATTTCGATATGCTGGCCAGCAATATGGGCTTGGAAGTGGAGAACCATAAGGCATCTACAAGCGAAGAAGCCCGCCAACTGCTGCGCAACATAGATTTCGACATTTTGCACGTGCATGGCTGTTGGAACAATGCACAATTCATGATTGTCCGCAAAGCCCTGCAACAAGGGGCAAGACTGGTGGTAACACCCTATGGTCAACTCCAGCCCTGGGTACAGCAACAGCATTTCTGGAAAGAGAAGCTACCCAAGCGCATTGCCTATCAGAAATCCATCGTTGAACAGGCCTATGCAGTCATCGTACAGGGTAATATGGAATTGGAATGCATTGCACAACTGGCTTGGAACAAGCGCTGCATCATTATCCGCAACGCACTGATTACCAATAGCATCACACCGCGCGAAATGGCTCGTCAAACCTTTGAACTCTATCAGCGCATCATGGACAGCAATCCTCTGCAACTAATGAACGACAACACGCGCAAGTTCGCCAAACGCCTAATAACAGTCGGCATTACCGGTGACGAGCGATGGACCATGAGCGACGAGATTCCTATGCTGGGCGATTGGCGCCAAATACTCTGTTATGCCCATCAAGAGCAAATCACGCCCATTATCCAGCGGGCCATACGCACGCTCAATCTGATAGAGCCTAATATCGATGCTACCAAGATTCCATATTTCGTACCCGATAGCTACGTAGAGACCAATAGCATTCAGCAGACCATCGGAAACCAGTTCATTTCTGAAAACGACCGTCTGATGGCGACCTTCAAACTCATCAAGAAGCTCATTAACAACCACCATCTAAGCATCAAGCACTTGGTGGAACTCGATATTGAACTGCGCGAACATCCCTGCGACGAAGGCCGATTAGCCGAACAGCTGCAGGAGCGCAGTCTTATCAAGTTGGCTGCACGCTGCATGCAACTGATGCACGACTTTACAGGACTCACTGAGGGTTTCATGCCCATATTACCTCTCAACGACCGAATAACTAAGAAATGGCACTATCAAATAGAAAATCACCTGACAATATGACGCACGACACGCATTACCTGCAGTTGCTTTCTACTTCCTTCCCCAACGTAGCTGCTGCTTCAACGGAAATCATCAACTTGGAGGCCATCCTCAACCTGCCAAAGGGTACCGAGCACTTTTTGGCTGACTTGCACGGAGAAAGTGCAGCCTTTAAACACGTACTGAAAAATGCCTCTGGTAATATTCGCCGCAAGGTAAGCGAATTGTTTAAGGGAGACATCCGCGAGTCAGAGCGTCGTGAGCTCTGCACACTCATATATTACCCTGAAGAAAAGATAGAACTCATCAAGGAATCCGAGTCCGACATTGATGACTGGTATCACATCACCATCCATCGTCTGGTTGCCGTCTGTCGCGATGTATCGTCAAAATACACACGCTCAAAAGTACGCAAGTCACTGCCTGAGGAATTCAGCTACATTATCGAGGAACTCATGCATGAGCGTACCGACGATATCGACAAGGCAGCCTACGTCAGCGGCATCGTCGACACCATCATCTCTACCGGACGTGCCGACGACTTTATCATTGCTATCTGTAATGTCATCCAGCGTCTGGCTATCGACCAGCTGCATATCCTTGGCGACATCTATGACCGTGGACAGGGTGCGCATATCATTCTCGACACACTGCGCCAGTATCACTCGTGGGACATTCAGTGGGGCAATCACGACGTTTTGTGGATGGGCGCCTGTGCTGGTAACAATGCCTGTATCTGCAACGTCCTGCGCCTGTGTCTGCGCTATGCTAACCTGACTACCATCGAGGAGGCTTACGGCATCAATCTCGTACCGCTGGCCACCTTTGCCATGGAGGTGTATGGCGACGATCCTTGCGAGGAGTTCCAGCCAAAGTTCTTAAAGGGCAACACGATGGAGGAGAAGTATGTGCGTCTGACAGCCCAAATGCACAAGGCCATCTCTGTCATTCAGTTCAAGAAGGAAGCACTGATTTTCCATCGCCGTCCCGAATGGCAGATGGAAGACCGTTGCTTGCTTGAGCATATCGACTACGAACATGGCGTATGCACCATTGATGGCAAAGCGTACGACATGCGCTCGTGCCACTTCCCGACTATCGACCCCAAACATCCCAACGAGCTGACTCCTGAAGAGCATCAGCTTATGGAACGTCTACACCATTCCTTCCGCGTCAGCGAGAAACTGCAGAAACATATCAAAATGCTGCTCTCACACGGTTGCATGTATACCATCTGTAATCAGAACTTGCTGTTCCACGCTTCTGTGCCTCTCAATGCCGACGGTTCTCTAAAAGAAGTAGAACTTTACGACGGCAAACGCTATTCAGGCAGGGAACTCATGCATAACATCGGCATGCTGGTACGCGCCGCTTTCCAGAGTGACACTGAACAAGAGCTACGTCTCTATGCACGCGACTATTTCCTATATCTCTGGTGTGGCAAGGATTCACCGTTATTCGATAAGTCTAAGATGGCTACCTTTGAGCGCTACTTCTTGACCGACAAGGCCACCTTCAAGGAGGAAAAAGGGCACTATTTCCTGCTTCGCGACAACGAGCAAGTATGCGACCGAATTCTTGATTCCTTTAACGTCACAGGCCCCAACCGTCACATTATCAACGGCCACGTACCCGTACATGTTGCCAAGGGTGAGAATCCTATCAAGGCTGGTGGCAAACTGATGGTTATCGATGGTGGTTTCTCCGAGGCATACCACTCAGAAACGGGTATTGCAGGTTATACGTTAGTTTATCATAGCCGAGGCTTCCAACTTGTTCAACATGAACCGTTTATGAGCGCACAAGACGCTATACTGCGTGGTATTGACATCAAATCTACAACCCAGCTTGTCGAACTGTCAGCTCACCGTATGCTCGTGGCTGACACCGACAAGGGTGCCGAGTTGCGTGCCCAGATTGCCGACCTTCGCGAACTGCTTTATGCCTATCGTCATGGCATTTTGACGGAAAAAGAAGCAAAATCATCAAACAGATAATATAGCAAAGATGGCCTCCGTCCTCATCGCATTAGGTTCTAACTATCATCAGAGTGCCCACATCCAATGGGCCTCTCAACGCTTAACTACCCTTTTGGCCGACGTAACCCTTAGTCGCATATTGTGGACACCCGATATCCAAGGGCGTGGTCTGTGGTACATGAATCGATTATTACATGCCCAAACGACGCTTTCGCCCACCTTACTCACTACACTACTCAAACAGATAGAACAAGAAACACAACGCACCAAACAATACGTTACCATTGACCTCGACCTGATGCAGTACGATAATCAGCGTTATCATCTTGAAGACTGGCAACGCCCCTATATTCAAAATCTTATCGGATTTATGTAAGTTTTACACCTTTTTAATAGAAAATTTGACGAAAAATTTGGAAGTATGGGAAATATATTGTAACTTTGCAGCGATATAACCTATTTTATAAACCCTTAATTAATAAAAATTATGAAGAAAACGTTAGTAGTTATGATGGCCCTCATGTTAGGTTTGGCTATCACGTCGTGTAAGCAGGGGCCCAAGGCCGCTGACCCTGAAGCAGCTGCAGCCGATCCCGCTCAAACCCTGACCGAACTTATCGAAAAATCTAAGGCTGATGGTTCAAAATGGAGTGTTGACGAGTGGAAGGATGCCTACAAGACCGCTATGGTTGCTGTAGCTCCCACACTGAAGGAGATTGGTACCATTATGGAGCAGTTCAAGCCGAAAGAAGGTGAGGATATCGACACCACCAAATTGGCTGAAGCTATGAATAAGATGAAGGCTATTGAAGAGAAGTTTGCTCCTGTACAGGAACTTCTGAACCAGTTTGACAGCATCTCTAAGAGCTATCCTAACGGTAAAGCTGTTAGTGAGGATAAAGCGTTCGAAGAGCAGTGCATGAAGGAATTCGGTATCCCCGATCTCTAAACACTAACTTCCCATAAATAATACGAGAGGACGTTCGCAATGAACATCCTCTCGTTTCTTTTTCGTGGATAACCTGCCAGCTATATCAAAAGAAAAATCGACTTTTTCTTTGTATTTTCCCCGCTTATTCGTACCTTTGCACGAAATTACAAGTACAAGGACTATGAATTATTATAGCACAAACGGAAAAGCGCCCATTGCCGACCTGCAGAAAGCGGTGGTAAAGGGACTGGCAGAGGATCGTGGCCTCTATATGCCGGAAGAGATTTACAAGTTACCCAAGGCCTTTATTGACGACATGTCAAAGATGGCGTTCAGGGACATTGCATACAACGTGGCCCAGAACTTTTTTGGCGACGACGTGGACGGCGACGCCTTGCAGGACATTGTTTACGACACGCTCAGCTTCGACTGTCCAGTGGTAAAGGTCACGGACAACATCTATGCATTGGAACTATTCCACGGCCCCACATTGGCGTTCAAGGACGTTGGTGCAAGATTTATGGCTCGCCTACTTGGCTACTTCCTGCGCCAAGATAGTTCAATAGGTTGCTGTGGCACTGCAACAAATAAAACCGTAAACGTGCTGGTGGCAACCAGTGGCGACACGGGAAGTGCGGTGGCCAACGGTTTCCTGGGTGTGGAGGGCATCCACGTCTATGTGCTGTATCCGAAGGGTAAGGTCAGTCCCATCCAGGAGTGCCAGTTCACGACGCTGGGCAAGAACATCACGGCCATTGAGGTGGACGGTGTATTTGACGACTGTCAAGCCTTGGTAAAATCGGCCTTCATGGACGCAGAGTTGAACCAGCACATGAAACTGACTTCGGCCAACTCAATCAATGTAGCCCGTTTCCTCCCGCAGGCGTTCTATTATTTTAATGCGTACGCGAGGATGAAGGCTTTAGGCAAAGCCGATGAACTGGTAATGTGCGTGCCCAGCGGCAACTTCGGCAACATCTGCTCGGCGCTGTTCGGTCACGAGATGGGACTGCCTATCAAGCGCTTCATTGCAGCCAATAATTCCAACGACATTTTCTACAAATACCTGCAGACAGGTAAGTACGAGCCGAAGGCCTCAGTACAGACTCTGGCCAACGCCATGGATGTAGGCGACCCGTCAAACTTTGCACGCATCATCAACCTGTATAGCGACAACCGTCTGCTGAGCGAGAAGGAAACCCATCAGCGTATTATCAGTCTGATTAGCGGAGCTACCTACAGCGACGAGCAGATTAAGGAAACGATGAGGAAATGCTATAGCGAAACAGGCTATATACTTGACCCTCACGGTGCTTGTGGTTATCGCGCGCTGCAGGAGAATCTGAATCCGGGCGAGGTCGGTGTGTTCTGTGAGACGGCTCATCCGGCTAAATTCAAGGAGAAGGTTGACGAGATTCTAGGCATCGATATCGAGATTCCTGCCCGTCTGCGTGCCTTTATGGAGGGCCAGAAGCAGAGCGTTGAAATGTCGAAGAACTTTGAGGACTTCAAGTCATACCTTCTGAAGATGTGAGATGTAAGATGTAAGATGTATGATGTGAGATGTGAGATGTAAGATGTAAGATGTGGGTGGCGCAAACGTTAACGTCAGAAATTCAGCAAAAACGATACATTATTCGAATAATATTCACTAACTTTGCACTCACAATAAAACAAACTATTTATCAAAATATAAGGATTATGTTAAAACCGTTAAACAAAAAGTTCGCTCCGAAGAGCGTCATGCCTGAGAAGGTGATTCAGTTTGGTGAGGGTAATTTCCTCCGTGCATTTGTTGATTGGATTATCTGGAACATGGACCAGAAGACCAATTTCAATGGTAGTGTTGTAGTTGTACAGCCCATTGAGCGCGGTATGGCCGACTGGCTCAACGGTCAGGATTGCCTGTATCACGTTAACCTTCAGGGTCGTGAGAATGGCAAGCCCGTTAATACGCTGGAGCGTATCGACGTCATTAGCCGTGCCTTGAATCCCTATTCGCAGAACGATGCCTTCATGGCTCTGGCCGACCAGCCTGAGATTCGTTTCGTTATCTCGAACACTACTGAGGCCGGTATCGCCTTTGATCCCGCTTGTAAGTTGGACGACAAACCCGCTAGCAGCTATCCTGGCAAGCTGGTTCAGTTACTGTATCGCCGCTGGCAGACTTTTAACGGCGATCCCACGAAGGGACTCATCATCTTCCCCTGCGAACTTATTTTCCTGAACGGCCACGTGCTGAAGGATTGCATCAATAAGTACATTGAGCTGTGGCAGCTGCCTGCAGACTTCAAAAAATGGTTCGACGAGTGCTGTGGCGTCTATGCCACGCTGGTTGACCGCATCGTACCAGGCTTCCCCCGCAAGGAGATTGCTGAGATTCAGGAGAAAGTCGGCTATCGCGACAACCTCGTCGTACAGGCCGAGAACTTCCACTTGTGGGTCATTGAGGCTCCAAAGGAAGTCGCTCAGGAGTTCCCTGCCGACAAGGCTGGCCTGCACGTGCTGTTCGTTCCTTCAGAAGAACCCTATCACAAGCGTAAGGTAACCCTGTTAAACGGCCCGCACACCGTACTTTCGCCCGTTGCCTTCCTGAGCGGTGTCAACATCGTTCGCGACGCCTGCAACCACGAGGTTATTTCCAAGTACATTCACAAGGTACAGTTCGAAGAACTGATGCAGACCCTCGACCTGCCCATGGACGAGTTGGAGAAGTTTGCCGGCGATGTGCTGGAGCGCTTCGACAACCCATTCGTTGACCACCAGGTAACCAGCATCATGCTGAACTCATTCCCCAAGTTCCAGGCTCGCGACCTGCCCGGTGTGAAGACCTATCTGGAGCGCAAAGGCGAACTGCCTAAGGGACTGGTATTCGGTTTGGCTGCCATCATCACTTACTACAAGGGCGGCAAGCGTGCCGACGGCGTTGAGATTATCCCCAACGACGACGAGAAGATCATGGGCCTGCTGAAGGAGCTATGGGCTACCGGCGATACGCAGAAGGTTGCCGACGGCGTACTCGGCGCAGAGTTTATCTGGGGCGAAGACCTGAACAAGGTAGATGGTCTGAACGCCATGGTTAAGATGTTCCTCGACCTGATTCAGGACAAGGGCATGCTGGAGGCAGTAAAGACCATCCTCTAAACATAAGGCAAGAAAAGTAAAAAAGTCTATAAGAAATCGGGCTGACCATTTGGTTGGCTCGATTTTTTTCATTAATTTTGCACCCATATTAAGAAAATAACGTTATTTTGATAGAGAAGCATATTGTATTAGAGGACATTGATCCTGTAGTGTTCTACGGTATAGGAAACCAACACTTACAGATGCTGCGCGCCTTGTATCCCAAGTTGCGCATCGTGGCTCGCGACAACGTGATACGAATTCTGGGTGACGAGGAACAGATGAGCGCCTTCGAGGAAAATGCTGAGAAGTTGCGCCAGCACGTGCTGAAATTCAATGCCCTATCGGAGGAAGACATACTGGATATTGTGAAGGGCAAGCGCGCCAAGGACGAAGTACCTGACGGTGTGGTATGCTATTCTATGTCTGGCAGAGCCATCAAGGCTCGCAGCGAGAACCAGCAACACCTGATTGACACCTACAACGATAACGACATGGTATTTGCCGTAGGCCCAGCCGGTACAGGAAAGACGTATCTTTCCATAGCATTAGCCGTCAAAGCCCTGAAAGAGAAAACGGCAAAGAAGATTATCCTCTCCCGCCCTGCCGTAGAAGCTGGTGAGAAGTTGGGATTCCTGCCTGGCGACATGAAGGATAAGATTGACCCCTACTTGCAGCCGCTGTATGATGCCTTGGAAGACATGTTGCCACAGGTGAAGCTACAGGATATGATGGAGAAACACGTCATTCAGATAGCACCGCTGGCTTTTATGCGCGGGCGCACGCTGAGTGATGCGGTCGTCATATTGGATGAGGCTCAGAACACCACGCCCCAGCAAATCCGTATGTTCCTGACCCGCATGGGATGGAATACGAAGATGATTATCACGGGCGACATGACGCAGATAGACCTGCCACGTTCGCAGAAGTCAGGACTGGTTGAAGCCCTTGAAATACTTCGCGGCGTTGAGGGTATCGGCATCGTAGAACTGAACCGCAAGGACATCGTTCGCCACAAACTGGTGACACGAATAGTCAATGCCTACGAGAAATTCGACAAAAACAACAATAAAAATGAAAGCATTAACAAAGACTGACTTCAAATTTGAAGGACAAAAGAGTGTGTACCATGGAAAGGTACGCGATGTGTATAACATCAATGACGACTTGATGGTCATGGTAGCTACCGACCGCATTTCAGCATTCGACGTCGTGCTGCCGAAGGGAATTCCCTTCAAAGGACAGGTGCTGAACCAGATTGCAGCCAAGTTCCTGGATGCCACCACCGACATCTGTCCGAACTGGAAACTGGCTACCCCAGACCCAATGGTAACTGTAGGCCTGAAGTGCGAAGGTTTCCGTGTGGAGATGATTATCCGCTCAATCTTGACCGGTTCTGCCTGGCGTGAGTATAAGAACGGCTGCCGTGAACTGTGTGGCGTGAAACTGCCCGACGGCATGAAGGAGAACGAGCGTTTCCCGGAGCCTATTATCACGCCAACCACCAAGGCCGACGAGGGTCACGACATGAACATCTCGAAGGAAGAAATCATCGCTCAAGGTATTGTTTCGGCTGAGGACTACGCCATCATGGAAGACTACACCCGCAAGATTTTTGCCCGTGGACAGGAAATTGCCGCTAAGCGTGGACTTATCCTTGTCGATACGAAATACGAATTTGGCAAGCGCGACGGTAAGGTGTATCTGATTGACGAGATTCACACGCCCGACTCCAGCCGCTACTTCTACGCTGACGGTTACGAGGAGAAGTTAGCTAAAGGCGAACCACAGCGCCAGCTGTCTAAGGAGTTCGTGCGCCAGTGGCTCATCGAGCACAACTTCATGAACGAGCCCGGACAAGTGATGCCCGAAATCACTGACGAATATGCTGAAAGCGTCAGCGACCGTTATATCGAGCTCTACGAGCACATCGTAGGCGAGAAGTTCGACAAGGCGACCGAAGAAGGTGACATTGCTGCACGTATCGAGCGCAACGTCAGCGAATACCTTAGAACCCGCAAATAAAAATAATGTGGACTTGCAGGTCAGCTGCAGTCAAAGAAACGATATGTACCAGCAAGAGACCATCAAGCCCTATAACGAGGGCGAGAAGACAACGCAGGTGGAGCAAATGTTCGACAACATCGCTCCAACCTACGACACTCTGAACCATCGTCTCTCATGGGATATCGACAAGGGATGGCGCCGCAAGGCTATTCGCCAACTGCAACAGCACCACCCCCAGTCGATACTCGATATTGCCACAGGTACAGGCGACTTTGCCATCATGGCAGCCCAGATGCTGGCGCCCCAGCAACTGATTGGAGCCGACATCAGCGAGGGCATGATGGATATTGGCAGACAAAAGGTAAAAAAAGCAGGACTCGATAGCATCATCAGCTTCGAACGCGAAGACTGTACGGCCCTATCCTATGCTGACGACACCTTCGATGCAGTGACTGCGGCCTTTGGCATTCGCAATTTTGCTGCCCTCGACAAAGGTCTTTCAGAGATGTGTCGTGTGCTAAAAAAAGGTGGTCACCTCAGCATTGTCGAATTGACATCACCAGTCAGTTTCCCCATGAAGCAGTTGTTCCACATCTATTCCCATACGGTATTGCCCATCTATGGGCGCATCATCTCAAAGGACAGTTCTGCCTACTCCTATCTCACCAAGACCATCGAGGCCTTTCCGCAAGGTGAAGAGATGGTAAAGATACTCAAGAAGGCTGGATTTATGGAAGCCAGGTTCAAACGACTGACATTTGGCATCTGTACCATGTATTTTGCAACCAAATAAACTAAATAGTATTCATTATGGAAAAGTACGGACTTATCGGATACCCTCTCGGACACTCGTTCTCAATCAGCTACTTCAATCAGAAGTTTCAGGACGAAGGCATTGATGCCGTATATGAGAATTTCGAGATTCCCACAATCGATGCACTACCAGAGGTTCTCGATTCTAACCCCAACTTACGTGGTTTGAATGTGACGATTCCCTATAAAGAGAAGGTTTTACCATTCCTCGATAGCGTATCACCCGAAGCCCGTGCTATTGGGGCCGTTAATGTCATTCGCGTCACGCACGAAGGCAACAATGTCAAGCTAAAAGGTTACAATTCGGATGTGATAGGTTTCACGAAGAGCATAGAATCCATGCTTGACAAGAAATGGCATAAGAAAGCCCTCATTCTCGGTACAGGCGGTGCCTCAAAAGCCATTGACTATGGACTGCGCAATCTGGGCTTAGAGACGGTATTCGTCAGCCGATACGAACGTCCTGGTACTATCCAGTATCCCTCTATTACCCCTGAGGTAATTCAGGAGTATAACGTCATCGTCAACTGCACGCCTATTGGCATGTATCCTAAGACAGAGGAGTGTCCTCTCCTGCCCTACGAGGCTATGGACCAGCACACCATCCTTTACGACCTGATATACAATCCTGACGAGACCAAGTTCATGAAACTGGGTAAGAAATATGGTGCACAAACCAAGAACGGACTGGAGATGTTGCTTTTGCAGGCCTTTGCTTCATGGGAGTTCTGGCACGAGAAGTGATTGAACGTTGAACATTAAACATTAAACATTAAACATTAAACATTGATATGGACAATCGATATATGATGCGTGGCGTGAGCGCCGCCAAAGAGGACGTACATAACGCTATCAAGAACATTGACAAAGGCATTTTCCCACAGGCTTTCTGCAAAATCATTCCCGATATCTTAGGTGGTGACCCAGAATATTGCAACATCATGCACGCTGACGGTGCCGGCACCAAGTCGGCTCTGGCTTATATGTACTGGAAAGAAACGGGCGACCTCTCCGTATGGAAGGGTATCGCCCAAGATGCTATCGTGATGAATACTGACGATCTGCTGTGCGTAGGTGCCGTAGATAACATCCTTGTTAGCTCTACCATCGGGCGCAACAAGATGCTCATCCCCGGGGAGGTTATCTCTGCTATTATCAATGGTACGGACGAGTTGTTGGCTGAACTCCGTGAAATGGGTATAGGCATTTATCCAACAGGTGGCGAGACAGCTGATGTGGGCGACTTGGTACGCACTATCATCGTAGACAGCACAGTGACCTGCCGCATGAAGCGCTCAGACGTCATCGACAATGCTAACATCCGTCCAGGTGACGTCATCGTAGGCCTGTCTTCTACGGGTCAAGCTACATACGAGAAGGGCTACAACGGCGGTATGGGCTCTAATGGTCTGACCTCTGCCCGTCACGATGTCTTTGCCAAGTATCTGGCTGTGAACTATCCTGAAAGTTACGACCATGCCGTACCCGATGAACTGGTGTATAGCGGTAAGTACAAGCTGACGGACGCAGTAGCTGGTTCTCCTATTGACGCAGGCCATCTTGTACTCTCTCCTACTCGCACCTATGCGCCTGTCATCAAGCGGCTGCTGGACGAGTTGCGCCCAGAGATTCACGGCATGGTACATTGTACCGGTGGTGCACAAACCAAGGTACTGCACTTCGTCAACGACAACTGCAAGGTGGTCAAGGACAACATGTTCCCCGTTCCCCCATTATTCCATGCCATCCATGAGTGTTCAGGCACAGACTGGAAGGAGATGTACCAGGTATTCAACATGGGGCACCGTATGGAGATATACGTCCGTCCTGAGGTTGCTCAGCAGGTCATCGCCCTCTCGAAGTCGTTCAACATCGACGCCCAGATTGTCGGTCACATCGAGGAAGGCAAGAAGACTCTCACTATTAAGAGTGAATTCGGTACTTTCGAATATTAACAATTCATCATCTTTATCAAACTAAAAAACTATTACTTATGTCATTATTAATGATTCTCCAACTGATGATAGTGCTGGGTGCCCTTTGGGTTGGCTCACGCTATGGAAGTTTGGCACTGGGTGCAATCTCAGGTATTGGTTTGGCCCTGCTGGTGTTCGGTTTCGGCTTAAAGCCAGGTACTCCTCCCACTGATGTTATCTACATCATCATTGCTGCCGTTACGTGTGCTGGTATCATGCAAGCCTCAGGGGGTATGGACTGGCTGATACAAATGGCTGAACGGTTGTTGCGCAAACATCCAGATCGCATTACATTCTTAGCTCCACTGACCACATTCTTTCTAACTGTTTTAGTCGGTACTGGTCACGTAGTATATACCTTAATGCCAATTATTTGCGATATTGCTCTCAAGAAAGGCATCAGACCAGAACGCCCTTGCGGCGTGGCTTCCATTGCGTCACAGGTAGGAATTACCTGTTCACCGATTGCAGCTGCTGTCGTGGCTTTTGTCAGCATCTCTAACACCAATGGTTTTAACATTACTATTCCACAAGTACTGATGGTCTCGATCCCCGCTTGTCTGTGTGGACTAATGGCAGCTGCCTCTGCTTCATATCATCGCGGACTCGACTTGGACAAAGACCCCGAGTTCCAAAAGAAAATAGCCGACCCCGTACAGCGTGAATACATCTATGGTTCGAATGCAACCACACTCGACAAGGAGATTCCACAGTCGGCCAAGAACGCCGTATTCATCTTTTTGGGTGCACTGGCCGTCATCGTGTTCTTCGCTATTTTCCAGGATGCGCTGCCTACCTACAAGACCTTACGTGCCGTTCATGATTCCAATGCCCTCTATATAAACCCAGACTTGTCAGTTTCGGGCGACCAGCTGGTGAAGGCGAATGTTTATCTGAAGGGTACAACCGAATGGTATGACAAGACGCTGCCAATGAACATCGTCATTCAGATTGTTATGATTTCTGCCGCCGCCTTGATGATTATATTCTGTAAGGCAGCCCCAAAGAAAGCCGTTGCCGGTCCTGTGTGGCAGTCGGGTATGGTGGCGGTTGTCGCTATCTACGGTATTGCATGGCTGGCTGACACCTATTTTGCAAATTACTTGAACGAGATGAAGGTGATGCTGGCTGGCGTTGTTGCAATGTATCCTTGGAGCATTGCTTTGGTGTTCTTCATTGTATCCGTGCTCATCAATTCACAAGGCGCAGTTGTCGTTGCCATGCTGCCGCTGGCCTATCAGTTGGGTATTGAAGGTCCCGTTTTGCTGGGTGTTCTGCCCAGTGTTTACGGTTATTTCTTCATCCCCAATTATCCATCGGATATCGCTACGGTAAACTTTGACCGCTCAGGAACTACCGTTATTGGAAAGTACCTGTTGAACCACTCGTTCATGATGCCTGGCCTGATTTGCGTTTTCACGTCAACGATCGTTGCCTACATACTCTCGTCTTTATTCTACTAAATGGATATCATACAGAAATACTTTCCACAATTGTCGGCAGAGCAACTACGACAGGTTGCTCTGCTTGACGAGTTGTATCGTGACTGGAATGCCAAAATCAACGTCATTTCGCGCAAGGACATTGACAATCTTTATGAGCATCATGTATTACACTCGATGGCCATTGCCAAGATGGTAAACTTCCGCCCAGGCACCCGCATTCTTGACTTCGGCACAGGAGGCGGTTTCCCTGGTATCCCATTGGCCATTCTCTTCCCTGAGTGTCAATTCAAACTGATTGATGGTACAGGCAAGAAAATTCGAGTAGCACAGGAGGTGGCACAAGCCATCGGTCTGAAGAACTGCGAGCCCGTACACCTGCGTGGCGAAGATGAAAAGGGAAAGTACGACTTCATCGTCAGCCGCGCGGTGATGCCCCTACCCGACCTTGTCAAAATTATAAAGAAGAACATAGTCAAAGAGCAACGGAATGCACTGCCCAATGGTGTCATCTGCCTGAAAGGCGGCAATCTTGAGGGCGAACTGCAACCCTATCGCAAGATTGTGGAAACGGCCGAACTGAGCCAGTGGTTCAGCGAAGAATGGTTTAAGGAGAAATCTATTATCTATCTGCCATTATGAATATCAAACGACTAATGTGCAACCCGCTGCAGGAGAACTGTTATGTGGTCAGCGACGATACGCACGAGTGTGTCATCATTGACTGTGGTGTCTATTATGATGAAGAGAAGCAGGCATTGGCTTCGTATATCGCCCAGAACGATTTGAAACCTGTTCATCTGCTAGCCACCCATGGTCACTTAGACCACAATTTCGGCAATGCCTTCATTTACAACCAATATGGTCTGCAAGTGGAAATCTGTGCTGAAGACCAGAATCTGGTAGAACATCTTAGGGAATGTGCATCAGCCCTCTTCGGCATGGATATCAAGGAAGAACAGCCACCTGTAGGACGACTGCTCAAACACGGCGACGTCATCACTTTCGGCAACCTTACGCTGACAGTACTGCAAACGCCAGGCCACAGCCACGGGTCGGCTCTGTTCTATTGCGAAGAAGAACACACTGTATTCACTGGTGACACCCTGTTCCGCATGAGCATTGGGCGCACCGACTTCCCTGAAAGTAGTTGGGCAGAGATGGAACAAAGCTTAAAGACTGTCGTCAAGCAACTGCCAAAAGATACCATCGTACTCTCTGGTCACGGCCCACAAAGTACGATTGGTGATGAATTACAGTACAACCTTTATCTCAAGGCATAACCTTGAACTACATTCGAGCTTGCTCAAGTTCGGTAGATTGAGTAAACTCATCTACACTCGCAAAAACACAATCTTACGGCGATTACCTGATGGCCTGACTGCAAAGTGGAGCCAATAGGTGCCTCTGGGCGACCGCTCTAACAGTAGTTCGTCAAAGTCCTCTTGCCTCTCATCGCTGATGTCCAGCAGAATCGCGGCATAGCGGATAAGTTGCTCCATCCCTGATACATGGATGTCCACTGCACAACCCGTCAAATGGTTCGAATTCGGTGCGCCACCCACCGCCTTGTTCACCTGTGAGCTCCTATATCCGCTATTAATAATTATCGGCTCATCATTTTTATTTTTTATTTTTTCTTTTATATTTAGGTTGTACCTTTGGCGCAACCGCTCCAGCCAACCGCATAATCGTTTCAAATTATTCACTTGTGCCTCGTTCGGCACGTTCTCTATTCCCGTCTTCGTTTTGCAAAGCTCCCCCAGCGTAAAATGCTGGGAGAGTCTCATTTCTTCATTTCTCATTTTCTCAATCTCTCATTTTCTGAATTACACCATCAGGTCTTTGATGATTTTCCTGTACTTCCCTTGTTTAACTCGTTCTATGAATCCATGCGTCAGCCAACGGTTACATTGCTGACGAGCAGGATTATCTTCGATATCCAGCATACTCATCACATCCTTCACTCCAAAAGTTTCAGGCAGGCTTTTGTACACCTCTGCATTCTTGGTGTTCCTGCGTCGTGGCACGTATTCGCGGGCAGCGTTGTCCCATGAGTCCTGCAACATCTGACCGAAGAAGTGGTCTTGGAAGAAGATCACTGCGTCGTACATCAGCGTCGCAAACTTCAGGTCGTCGTCCGTGATGTCCAGCTTTCCCGTTTTCCTGAACTCCTCATACTGACGAGCCAATATACGCGGGATGGTCAACCATGTGGCGTAGAACACCGCACGTTTTCTCAGGTAGTCCAGCACATGGTCGTCTGCAGCCTCCGCCTCTTGGGCACTGAGTTCGCAGAGGTCATACACATGGTCAGTCAGTCGCTGCAAGGGCAGTTCGCCATGCAGCTTCTCAAACCTGTAGCCCCACTGCTTCATGGCCTCGTTCGCCTCCCAGTCCACGTTCTTCTTTTTAATCATCAGGTATCGTGCCGTCTTCATCGGAAAGATGCAGACGCGACTGCACAAACCATCGTTGATGTTCCGAAGTGTGAACTTCTTGTAGAGGCTGATCTGCGTACCCGTCGTGACTGAGTTCCAGTAGATGGGCAGGATGTCGTTGATGCTGTCGCTATTCGCATAATCCACACCCGACAACTCATTGTGGAAAGCCTTCAGTTCCAAGTCGTGCTTGCCTATCCAGGCGCCACCGCTCTGCGCTGTGATGCTGCTGTCCAGCTCCGAGTCGAACATATACAGGTGCATGGGCATCATTTCGCCATCTACCAATTCCTTGGCCCGTTTCAGGCGACGGAAGAAGATGTTATTCGATGTCTTGGTCGGCAGATAGCGTATCATGCCCTCTGGCTCCACCAGTGCGTCCTGCTTCTGCGCCTTGCTCGACGTACCACGCTTTTTCTGCTCCTGTTTGTAGCGCGTCTCTTGCGCACGTACCTCTTCGTCCTGTTCGCGCATGGCACACATAATCTGCTCGTCCAGGTCCTTGGCAAAGCTCTTACCCGTAGCAGGCTCACCGATGATGAGCACCTGCGGGTTCAGTCGCTGTTTGGCGCCATTGAAGTGTTCGTACCAGCAGCGTGTCAGCAGCGTGCAGTACATCGCGCCCGAGGCAAACACAGCCCCCAGCCAGTTAGGCCTGTCTACCTGCTTACAGGCTTCGGCATAAGGAGCGCTAAGGAGAGGTTCCAGCCTTTGAGCGTACTGCTCGTAAGGGATGTCAGCGCTTGCCACAGGTCGCTCAGCTGTTGTTGGTCCGTTGCTGCGAATACCAACACTTTCAAGCACCCCTTGCATCCTTTTCGGGATATCCTTGTACATTCTTCGCTCACAAGCCGAATCAGCAATTCCTCTGACTTCCTCTTCTCCTCGCTCGCGGATGACATCCTGCACAAATCCACACCGTTTAAGGGCCCTACACACCAGTTCCGGTTGGTTATCGCAGATATACCTAAGGTCGAGAGCCAGTTGCAGCATGGTTCTGTGGCGATCTCCCACGCTTGGCGCACCGCCTTGCGCTTCCTGCCACGCTTCACAGATTTTTCCATATTCAATTCCATGATAACTTAAATTTTCTGTTTCAGCAGCGGACGACAGCAGACTTTTTCGAACTTCTTCATCATTAGTCCGTGTTTGTCCGCGTAAGTCCGTTGCCATTTCTTTCTTACCCTGTGAGCGACCGTCTCTATATACAGCATTATATCGCTCACCAAATTCTTTGTTCTCATACGTAAATAACTCCTTGTCAATAAATAAAATATCACTCTCTTTGCAGATGAAGCTCATGCGACTGGCATCCTTGCAACTTTCGTCAACCTCTACGCCCAACAGCTTCGCCATCTGGTGCTGGTTGTCAATCAGGTTGCCCCACTCTGTACGGGCTTTGAATACAATCTTCAAGCCCTGACCACTAGGCGTAATGTAGATGAGCAGAATTCCGAGTTCCTTTGCACGCTGCTTAAAGTCGGCGGCAGCAAATTCTTCACTCTTCACTCTTAACTCTTCACTCTCCACGTGGTCAACATCCATTACTACAAGTCCTGTCAACCTCGTTGCCGCCTGTTTGCGCCAGGCACCAAGTTTACCTGCCTTCGACTCCGTTTCGTCAAATGTTGCCTGGAAGATAAAGGCTGGAAGTTTTCGCTTCAGCGCTGCATCGTGCGTCTCTCGATACTTGTCTATGTTCTCATTCCACTGCTTCGCCCTGACGAGCGCATAAAACTGCGCTTCGTCCACGGGCAAAGTAGGGTTTGCAAAACTCTTCTGATAACAAAATCCCATAATTTCTGATTCATTTCTGGTAATTTCTTTCCGAATCAACAATCATATAATTCTATTCGTTAGATTCGTGAAATTCGTGTTCGTCTATAACACCTGCAAATCCGTGATGTAGAATGCGTTCTCATGTCGTGTCTGCCCGTTCTGATCCTGCCAAGTACGGTGCTTCCAGAATCCCTTTACAATATAGGGTAAACCTTGCTGGAACTCCGTATCGCGGTTCTTCGAGGCCAACTCGCCCACCATCTCCCCATAGAAGGTGTCACCACCGCGTTTCATCGTGATGCCACGACTCTTGAAATATTCGGTGGTACCATCCTGCTTCTGGTACTGGCGTTCCGAGAAACTGCCAACATCAATAATCGTTACTAGTTTTTCCATACTCTTCAATTGTCAATGTTCAATGGTCAATGGTCAATCACACTTCGTCCATGATTTCCTCGATGGTCTTCGTGTTCTTTAGATGGTCTGCCAGCTCCTTGGCCTGTCGCAGAATCTCTGTGGCAGCACGTTCGCGCTCCATCCGGTTGTTGGCACTCACGAAGATCTTGAATTTCCTCACACTCTTCTTCAGCCAGCCACTCGTCGTCTCATGCAACGTCAAGTCCTTGGGTCTGACATACCCTGGTTCTCTCGATTTACGGTTAAACATGTTAAAGTTCACTAGGCGCGTCATCAGGTCCATCTTCATGGTACCCTCTACAGCCTTACCTGTTAGCAGGCACTCCAGTGCCTCGTCTGAAAATTCTACGTATTTTTTCATCGTTCTTGAGTCTTTTTGCTGAGGTCCACTTTGAGATTGGGCCCTACACCTGTTTCCAGATGCTCAATTTGATTCCCTCTGCTTCACTCAAGGTTAATAAATTAAATATGAAACATTAATTATTAAATTCACCGCCATGCGGTTCAGGACTTTAATGTTTTCTGAAATTTAATGTTTAATCTTTAATGTTTAATCTTCCCATACGCCATCGCACGCAGCAGCATACGCATTCTCTTTTTCGACATGGGCATCGTGCATCTCATTCCTACGCGGAAGGCCACAACCTCCGCCAGTTCCAGCTCGTCTTCACACAACCAGCCCTTGTTTCCAATCTCCAGTGCAAACCCGTGCTGCACCGTTGTCACCTTAATTTCCATGTTCAGTTTCGTCATAGTCTTTTTCGTTTTTGTTTTCGTTTAATGTTTAATTCTTAACTCTTAATTCTTAATTGCCCAAAGGGCAACAACTCTTAATTCTTAATTCTTAACTCTTAATTCATTAATGTAATGCGTAAATACTTCCGTTTCTCAGTTCAAAATCCCTTCGTATGCTTTCTACGCTTGCCGGTTCCATTTCTTTCCCCTTGGCTATAGCGTTAAGCTCAGAGGTGCGTACCTCTATCAGAGAAAGCTGATATTCCCTGCGCTGCACCTTACCACGTTCGCAGCCCAGAATTTTCAGCCCATCGCTCATCGACCAGTCGTCGCACACCGCATTGCCCCTGATGTGCTTGCCTGTCAGTAGGCAGCAGCGTCGTTCCTGTTCGTCAAATCCACGGTTGTGGCACGAGCCACAACACTTCTTAATCATGATGCCAAAATCGTTGGCAACCATTTCACTTGCTCGTTTCATTTTTTATTCGTTTAATTTGTTATATTCGTGTTCGTGTTCGTTTTCTCCTCCTCGGCCTTCCGAGTGTGTCCTTTGTTCCAATAAGTCAATCAGCGCTTGTCTTTTTGGGCTTTCGTCCTTTCGACGATGCAAAAGTACTGCATCTTTCCGACCCCTGCAATCACACTCACCTCGCCTGTGGTGAAACCTGTGGTGGCTATTCCGAATTGTTGTGAAATCCGTCGTGAAGCGTCCTTTTAGCCCTTCTGTAAGCAGACAAAAAACGCCTGACGATGTTGATTCTCCTAAGAACCTCCTGTGGTTCCTCCGTGTCGTCGAACTGCCAATCAGGGAATACGCCTTCCACATTATTTATATGTAGAGTCGTTCTATCGGGCAACTTCTCCACGCCTGCCAGCCTCAGATAGTCTACAAAAGCCTGGGGCGAACGGAATCCCTCAATGTCTTCCACCTGATATTCGTTCATGGCAACTAGAATCCATGTGAAGTCGTACGAGCGGAATGCCATCTTGTCTGCACGCAGCTCCGCTATAGCCTGAGCCACACAGGCTGCAACCTGCTCCTCAGTAGCCATCTCCACATCACCCATGCTGACCACTTCCACGCCATTGCAAAGCTTGAGCATGTCAATCACTGTCTTGCTGATGTCCTCCATAACATCCAATTCAATTCTTTTCATCTCTTCTGAGTTTTTGCGAGCAGTGTTGAGGTAGTCGACTTTTCTCCATGGTAACTCTCACAACGACTCAGGTTCAACATTTTTTTCCAATCTCTTGCAGCACTTCTGCCATCTGCCAATGTCTGCACTTGTCTAAGGCATCTACTCTACAGTGATGGTGCGTACATATCCGCTTGCCTTCCTGCGTTATCTCTTTCAGCAGACACGACGCACAGCACGCCCTTACCCTGATACCATACTTGTTTCGTGGAAACAGTGGCAGCTTCACCACGTCCGACATTTCCTTCTTCGAACTGCTCAGCTGAAACTTCACCAATTGTCGGAAGTTCCTGCGTGTCATGTCCGAATAGTCATCCCGTTCGGGATATACCAACTCATCCAAGTCCCAGATGGTTCCTACGCAAATTACATTTCTAGTCATAATCAATAATTTTAATTAATAATGTTTTTGTGCATTGGGCAGAAGCCCGTTGCATTTGATTTCGGTGGCAAAGGTAGAATCCGATTATCCGATTGACAAAAACAAAAAAATCCGATTCAGAATCGGATAAGTAAAAACATCGGGGACCCCCGATAAACACTGCGAAAAAAAATTTTTTGAAAAAAAATATCCGTCCGACTGAAATAATTCTAATCGGACGGATATAATCGGATTTTCTTGCTTTTTACTCCTGATTTACATATTGTTTTAGCCACTCGAAATAGCTCTTCTTTTTGCCGTAGCCCATATATTTTGCTAATGACGCGCTATCAATGCCGTTGACTGTAAACTTAGATGCAAGCGCATTGTAACTGCAATTTAAGACGCCAATATCCTTGAGGGCACCAATAAATGCGAACTTTACTTGTAGGCGCTTGCCATCGTCTGCCCATTCCATTGCAATGTCTTTGGCCCATTGTGTCCTCATAAGAGCCTCTACCATCGCCTGACGCCAAATAAAGCTGTACTTATTCCTATCAACCGTAGCGCTGTCAAACCATTTGTCCTTCAATACATCTTGCAGGGCCAGCTTCGGTGCAACATAGTTGATAATTATCTCCTTGGCAGAAGAGTATCTGCTATCCTTTGTTTCAATCTCCTCATTCTCTTCCTCCTCTTCCAGCCTTTTGATATCTTCATGAATCTGCTTCATCTGGATATCGTATTTATACATCTTGATATGCTGCTCACGAGTCAGCTTGCCAAACACACGGAATAAGTATTTTCGCAGTTGCTGATAGTCAATCATAAACCTGTTGCCCTCCCAATGCGAGTAGCGACGCAGTTTGGCACACTCACGGATGAAATCATCAGTCAACCTGCTTTTATCAGTTAGTTTCAGCGCCAGCTTATCCTTGTCCACATTCTGAACTTCCTCGCCATTGGGCCTCCCTGCATACTTCAGTATACCGCATGACAACATGTCAGCGGTCAGGTCTACTTGGTAAGTAACAAGTCCTTTTATCGTTATTTTGGATTGTTGTGCTTTCCATAGGTCAAAGCCTGTTGTGCTATATTTCCTGCATCTTTTTTTCATCCTTTCAAAGAATCTGTCAGCAAAGTCCGCTTCCACATCGATAACCTTCACCATCAGTGCATTCAGCAAGTCCACCATTTGGTCTATCTTATCCCTCAGCACCTTGCCTAAGGCTTTGGGCAAATCAGCAAACAGCTTCCTTTGCAGCCAGTGTCCCGTGTCTGTCATGGTTTCGAAGTTGGTCACCAGTGCGTTCCTGCAACTCAGTCGCGTCTTGCTGCTTAGCAGCCTGTCCAGCATCGCGATGATGTCATCCACAAGCCCTTCGATACACATTCCCTGGTATCGGATGACGCAAGCATCCTGTACAGACATGTTGTCATACGTTTCTAACATAGCCTCCAACATCAGCAGTTGACTTAGCTTCGCCATAGTGTCATTCCTCCTTTCTTGCAGTTCTTGTTAATACTCGTGTTAGTACTCTCGTTTCGGAAACCTTGGCTACTGCCAGCGAAGGTTTCCTTGCCTCGGGTCAAACAGACCCCTTTCATAAGATTTAATGTCATAGTTTTGAATAGTTATAATTATTATTTTGGAGGCTTGCCCCCATGTGTGTAGTAGTTTCTAAGCACTAGAATGATGTTGAATAATACACCACACCACTTTCGAGGCGCGAAGTTACAAAAAATCCCACACCTTTCAGCAGGTATGGGATAGATATTAAGAGAATTTAGGAAATTACGCTTGTTGTGTCAGAACTGATACATGACACACTTATATCGTTGTTTATTTCATTCGATGGCAATCTCCAAGTAGTTGTTCAACACTTTTTCTAGGCGCAGCCTCTTGGCATAGTCCATCAGCCGGCTCAGATTGCGGTCTTTCCTGCGCACATAGCTGCGGATGATTTCTGCACAAATGTCGAGCCCAATCTTATTGCGATATTTCACGGCATCGCACACGCTACGCTCCAAATCCGTTATTCGCACATTGAAACCAGAAATCTCCTGTTGCACAATGCCAAACGTCAAGTTCTCAGCCTTCCAATAATAGAGCGTGATGGGCAACGTCTCTGGCATCCTCACCTTTCGCTTAGCGTCGATGGCAATGCAAAAAGCAGGAGGAACAGTCGTGGAAAGCTGATAATACATCCATGCATTATAGAGGCACACCACACCCCCTGGCACAATTCGTTCCACGTCAATCATCGTGCCCAGCATGGCCGTAGGTTCTGCATACACACCATGTCGCAGTTTCACCACCTCGCCACGTTGTGCAGCCCTTCTCAGCCGTTCATATTCAGCCGTCCCGTTGAGCTCAGACGTAGAGATAATTCCACCCTGTGCCTCAATTCTCTCTGTCATTTTTTCCATATGACCATATTTTGCCTGCAAAGATAAGAATAATTCTCCTGAAACAACAATTTCTTACGGAGATTTTTTATTTTACCCGTAAAAATTACATATTTAAGGATAAGTTAATGATAAAATCGAGAGGAATAAACGTTGCTACTTTTACAAAAACGAGAGGAATGCAGGTGTCATTTATGACAAAAACGACAGGAATTCCCTCTTCCATCTTCCCTCTTCCATCTTACATCTTACATCAGACATCAGCCTTCTTCCCTCAGTGTTGCACCACCTGCTGCACCGAGAATTACAAAAAAATATCGAGAAAACGTTTTGGTTCTCTCGATTATTTTCAATTAAACTGTGAACAGAAGTGGGTCACTATACTCGTACGCCAAAAACAGTTTGGAACATATGGACTACGTAATCTGTAAATTCTTCCAGTCCATTTTGCTTATTCTCATTAGAAGTCGTTTTGACTCGGACTTCCAAATTGTCCTTTTGCTTATTCCCATTAGGAGCCGTTTTGACTCGGACTCCAAAATTGCCCTTTTGCTTATTCTCATTAGGAGTCGTTTTCACTCGGACTTCCAAATTGTCCTTTTGCTTATTCTCTACGGATTGTGCATTTGCATTGGTGGTGAACACGAATGAGAAAACTAATGCTGCAACTGTGCTCATGAGCACCTTCTTTGCATTGAAATTCTTTGTTGTCATAGTCTAAATATTTAATGTTTATACTTTTGTTATTATCTGTGTCGTTGTTTCTTTTTGACGATGCAAAGTTACGGCAAGAATTTTATAGATGCAAAAAATCAGCCGATTTCTTCATCGACTTGTTGCGACAGTCACCAGATTTTACGACAAAATGAAGACAACGCATAAAAACGTGTCGCAAATGTGTCCTCTCACTCGATAATAAGAACAAAAACCAAGACTTTTGTTTTGTATTGTGCTCGTTTATTCGTACCTTTGCAGCCGTGTTAATTCCCTTCGTTGTAAGGAGAAAACAATCTTAGTTGGGGTGAGGTTCTTCGTGAGAAGAGCCTCCCTTTTTTTGACTCGCTTTCGTTCAGGCCATCATCCATCTTCCATCTTACATCATCCCTCAGCCCTCTTCCTTCTTCCCTCTTCCCTCTTACATCTTCCCTCTTACATCTTCCCTCTTCCATCTTCCATCAGCCCTCTTCCCTCTTACTTCAACATTATTCCAGGGATAGCATCATCTGTTCTAACCCAACAGAGTTACCATACATATATTCGCTGTATCGTGTGATGTTGCCGTATGATGCCATGAAGCAGAAATCATTCATCGCATAGATGTCTTTCGGGTTCTTATACACTCTGTCTTTTATGGTTTCCAAGCAACAATAGCGCATCTTATTGTATTCCAGATTCGGAATCATTCCATCACGTGACGGACTTTCTTCCAACTGCCTTAGACAACGCCATGTGCGCCATACTTCATTCAAATATCTGGAGTATATTCTGGATTTCATAAGAGAAGCCAACATAGAAACAGCTCTTTTATGTACTCTGCTTCGACATTGATGGGCATATTCTATCGTATAAAGGCATTTGCTATCAAAGTCTGTGGTCTGTTCTGCCAAAGCAAGCAAGAACTTTTCGTTTTCCCCTGACTGTTTGTGTCGCAAATCATAGATGGAATCGTAGTTTGGTATGAATTGTCTCGCATCCATATATTTTTCTACGTCCTTTTCAGTGATACTGCCATAGCGTTTCAACGAAAAACGTTCAGACAGCTTAACAGCACACGTTCTATAAGCAGTCCGTACTTTATTCCATAACACAGAATCTGATGGACTCCAAAGCGCTGTATCTTGAGGAAGAATATCAACTAAAGTATTTACGTATTCCTCTACCGCATCTCTAGCTTCTTCATCCCATACAGAATTAAAAGAAATCTGTCTAATGGAATCATTAACCACTCTGCCAAACCTAAACCACAGCTCAGCATCACAATATGCAGCATTAAGGATGGCATAGCTATTGGTTATACTTACTAGTTCTATTTTTATCTGAGGAACATCGTAACATACACTTGCGTAGTGTGCTGGACTATAGATTTCCTTATCAGATAACGTCTCTATATGGAAACCTTTTGTGCTCTCAGCTATTTCTTTATTGTCCTCTAGAACATGTTGAGATAACCATCTTACTCGAACGAGGACAGCAATAGCAACAAGTGCAACTAGAGCGATAATCATCAGGACTTTTTTTCTCATAATAGTATTGAGGTGATTTGTTTCACATTTTAGTTATTGGAGCGGATGTTCTCATGGCCAGCGCGATAGCTTCGCCTACAAGTGCAACGTTTGCCAACAGATAATGGCTTTTGTCAAACCATCTGATGGTACTGCCTGCAATCTCAGCCGTCTTCAGCAGCTGGCTTCTGAACTCCATATCACCAAGACTTGTTGCACAACCAATGGCAAAGGCAGTTCCTGAAGGACTAAGATTAAAGATGATTGGGCCTGCATCAATGTCCATCCCCAACCAACACGACCTATCATGGTACTCGCTGATGCCATTGAACGGAAAAGTTCGTTTGAAGTTCTCTTTCAGGCATTCATATTGCTCCTTGGCAAATTCATTATCTATCAGCGACAGATAGTAGCAGTTCAACGCTGAATAAGAGCCTTTTACTGGTGGCTCAATCTTTGCGCTAGTCCCATTATCTACAAGGAACGATGCCAACAGTCCCGTATCATTATCGACCCATTCTTTCTTTGCTTTTTCAATCCAAAGCTTCACAGTTGAACTATACTCACCATTATATTGGCTTGCGTAATTGTGCAATGCCACAATGGCCACCAACATATCTGGTATATAGATAGATTCTCCTGGATATGTAGGCAGATTGAGTATCGAACTCTGGCGAATCCTGCGATTCATTGACCTGCATAGCGTATGGTATAGCCCATCATATTTACCATCACCACCAATCTGCTTGTATCTGCTAATTATCCATGCTAGATGGCTATAATACGAGATATGGCTTAGGTTACCATAGATGCCGTCCATAGGGTCCTATTCCCAACGCAGTTTGACGTCTTCCCGTATCTCCTCAGACATAGCTATATCAATAATCTGTCTGATGAACTTGATGGCTGTCTCTTTGTTCTGCGGATATAGGATGGCAATATTTGCCAATGCAGCACAAGTCATAGAACAAGTATATAGTGCCCATTCACCTTGGAACTGCGTACCAATACCACTGGGCATTTCATCCAGAAGCTGCTGAGGTGAGGTTGCCACCTTTGCCGTTAGATAGTTTGCACGACGGACAACCTCTTTCTTTTCTCCTTCAAAGGATCCCTGACCACTTGTTGCGCACTTCACCCAACAACACTTTGCCCCAACAAGGATCACGATAACGGAGAGAACTATCCACATCTTTTTCTTATTTTGCCTTTTCATTTTGCTCTCTATAATATACTTCAAAGTATGGATCGGCTACCAATTCTGCCCCTTGTCCTTCCTCTCAGGGTCATGAAGATATGCAAAAGCTAGTATGACATCCATATCCGCACCCTCTTGATAAAGCATCCGCCCAAATCTTGCAACTCTATCCCAATGCTCCACGCCATGAGTTGTACCCATATCTTTTGGCCATCGATTCATACTGAAAGAGCGTATTTTTTTCAAGTCAATATGGTACATTCTATTAGTCAATGATTTCATTTCTCCATTATTTCTTACTTTGATTTGCAAATAGAGGGTTCGTCTGCCAGGTCTCTTAAGACCTTTCTCACTATTTCGTCAGAATCAGCATTCTGAAGATGTATTTTATTCCTTTCCTTCAGATATGCTAAGAACTGTCGTTGATTGTTTTTATCAAATGTATCCCACACGTCTTTGTATTCTTGGGGAATATACTTCATGCAATGATTCGACAATATTTCGTGCCTTTCTTCATTACTGCCATAATTATATGAGTTTCCATATTCTTTCCACAAGTCACTTGAAACAGACACCATCAATTTTCTCAATTCTTCGACTAATTCATACCTCTCCAATTTGCCTGCTATTACTCCTATCATCAGCCTGACTATAGAGCTTTCAAACATAGGGAGCAATGGAGGTTCCTTATCGTCAGGCATTATTCTATACGCCCCAAATTTATACACACCTTTACAAAGCTTGTATATGATAATATAGAACATATCCCTTATGTCATCGTCATTTATGATTTCGCCAGTTTCCGCTATAACGCTCAGCAAGTCTGCTTCGTTCAGTCTCATCTTGTCTAAGACGAAATCAGGGTCTTCACGTAATCGCCGATATAAGAAGAAATAGTTTCTGCCCTCACTGAATTCCTTCATATTTTTCTTTAAATAGTCAGAAGGAAAGAATTGGATAATAAGCCATGATAATTCTCTCTCATGATGTAATGCCCATAGATCTTTTAAAACAGGGATAAAGCAGTCATCCCAGAAAGTATACAGTTTCTTATATGCCCATTTCCTGTCAGACATACCAGATTGGAGAAAAGCAAAGAGTATTTGCTTCTGGTATTTCCAATCCAAGGCATTAAAGCGCCATTCGATTTCGTTACGAGAAGCTGTTACTTTCCCTCCACTTTTATCTAAATAGCCTTTGATGGCTATAGAGATAGGCTTATTATGCTTTCTTATTTTGTACTCCATACATTTCCTTCCTTTCTTGGTGTTCTATCCATGATTGGTCGCCTGGTGACGATTCCTTAAATGCCATCGTGACTTTAATTCTGTCGTCACCAACATTCTCCTTATATCTGAACTTCATCTCGTTCCTTATCAGCGACACGTTGCCACTCTTCTTGTCTTTGAACTCTTCCAATAGTTCGTCCGTTGATAAGTTCTTAATACGCTCCTCACGTTTGCCAATCTTATCTGCATACATACACTTGAACACCTCTTCCCTCATCACCTTGTCGCCCTTCAGCCACTTGCTGGTATACAATGTAAACAACTCCTCGTGTGTCAGCCCAATGAGCATGTCCACACACTTTCTTAACTCCTCATCGTTCCAGCCTTTATAATGGGCCAGTTTTACCTGTTGCAAAATGTACTCGTAATCCGTCATAGCTCTATCTTTATTTAATGTTGTTCTTCTACTACTTTACACTTTTCAATCTCCGTCAATACAGTCCTTTGAATCTTGAAGAAGTCATCAAGCGTGCTGGCCAAATATCCTTTCAAGTCTGGAATCTGACGAACAAACAACATGTTCTTCTTCGAATGTACGCCAATCTCCTCTACCTCCTTGTTAATCGTATACAAAACCGTACAATTGGCATGGGCATTGGTTGCATTAATAGTTTTCTGCATCGCAGCAAACTCTTCTATATCACAATACGTTGACATGTGGTACCACCAAAGATCGTACACATTGATGAAGTAACATTCGTTGTCTGCCTCTATCATGAACCTCTCACCTTGATAGGAGAAATAAATCCTTATATCATCCTCTTCCGTTCCAAATTCATACTCACACCCCATTTCTCTTAGCGTTTCAAGCACCAAGTCCCTCGTCTCATTGATAAAACCTTCAGAAGACGTAGCAGTTGTACCAACCTCCACATCCGCCTTCTGATCATTCTTGTACATCTTATAAAACATGTACACCCCAAGCAATGCTGCCATTACAATAAATCCTTCCATAATCATTCCTAAATTTTGCTTGTTTGCAAAGTTATTATCTATTTTGTTATTTCCAAAGCATTTTTCTTTCACAAGCCTTGTGAAATTGGCAATTTACATTTCCAGATTACATTGGCTCGAACCAAGTCTATCTTCTTAACTTCACCTCGTTTGCCTGATATGGAATAGTATCGCGCCACGCTTTTGGGAAGCAGAGAAGAGAAATGTTTACGAATTCTGGCACATTTTTCGTTAATGGAGTTTTGTGTGGGATTTGTCACATCTATGATGCTCTTTTTAATCCTATCTGTTAGGCCATAAGGTCTCAGTAAGAGATACAACTCCATGAGTTCTTTCCTGTAATCAGGAAGATATTTTAGTACGATACCCTCTGGATGCGAGAGGAATAGTAGGTAAACAGCTTTTACCAATGGTTCCATTTCTACCTCAACAGGCTTTTCCTCAGCTAATACAACCTTGTAATCCTCTGTTACTACCAGCTGAGGAAACAGCTCTTCCTCGTTCATGGCTGCAACAATCTCTGCCTCATCCACACCATACGCTTTTAATCTACGTACTTTCTCCTTCACCTCGTCCAAAAGAATGGAGCAATGGAACTGCTCCAATTCTTTTGAAATCATTTGCTTAATATTCTGATCCATATTATTACGCTTTATAATGGGTTCATATTACTTGTTATTTACCATCAGACTTTGTGCAGTCTGCTCCATAAGGTTCTTTTTCAGGTTGAGCTGGTTTTCAACAATCAGTTCATAGTCACATTTGTTTTCTCCCATCTTGATGGTCAGG